>Ga0209500_10000031_pt1 | contig 129495 bp, 115 predicted proteins | sample S_140212_EF_Meta_FD_187323 | JGI IMG/M metagenome (GOLD analysis project Ga0209500, IMG submission 187323) | Freshwater microbial communities from Lake Simoncouche, Canada to study carbon cycling - S_140212_EF_MetaG (SPAdes) (version 2) | ecosystem: Environmental > Aquatic > Freshwater > Lake...
ATTACCCATCTCACGAGGCCTATGTATTCGCCATAGCAGAAGCGATGAAAGCAGAATACGAAGCAATCGCACGTTCTGGCGCCACGCTGCAAATAGATTGCCCTGATCTGGCGATGGGCCGGCATATGAATTCCAAAGGTGTCACTCTTGCCGACTTCCGAAAACGTTCAGCATTGCATGTAGAAGCGTTAAACCATGCTGTAGCCAATATCCCTGCTGAACAATTACGTATGCATTTGTGTTGGGGTAACTACGGTGGCCCTCATCACCACGACATGAATTTTTCTGACATCATCGACATAGTGATGCAAGCCAAACCATGCACAATACTATTTGAAGCCGCCAATCCTAGGCATGCCCATGAGTGGTCGTTGTTTGAAACATACAAACTACCCGTAGGAAAAATCCTCTGTCCGGGCGTCATAGAATGCCAGTCAAACTACGTTGAACATCCACAGCTAATTGCGCAACGTATCAAGCGTTATGCAGACCTGGTGGGCCGTGAAAATGTAATGGCTGCTACTGACTGTGGTTTTAGCATCCATGTCGGCCAGGCAGCGATAGATCCTGAGGTAGTGTGGCTTAAATTAAAAGCACTGGCAGAAGGTGCCGCAATTGCAAGCGCATGGTGTTGGAAGAAATAACAGAGTGACCACTAATTCAGGCTATTTCAACAGCAAGCATCAAGGTGTGGCTTTTAGTGGCTGGCACTCTGCCTTGTTTAGTTTCGCACTGCCAAAGCCCTAGAGAAAGATTACAAACCCTTAATACTGCCTATTGCTGCTTATTGCGCTGCGGATGTTACTGGCAAATCCGCCTGCGCTGCGCGTTCGAAACGTGAGGTCTCAATGTACCAGCGACGACCCAAGGGATCATAAGGCTAAAGTACCTACAAATTTTTAGAGAGACCTAGCGTCAATACTCCGCGTTGTGATAAACGTTTTGCACATCATCTAAATCGTTGAGCAAGTCCATAAATTTCTCAAACATCGCAATGTCGTCACCGCTGATGCTGGTTGCAGTCTGCGGGATAAACTGAATTTCATCCACCACATAATCGATATCACCTAAAGCAGCTGCTAATGCATTTTTTGCCTTGGCATATTCAGTGTGAGGGGCGAAAACGGTGATGGTCCCTTTTTCAAATTCTATGTCAGTGACATTTACATCAGCATTTAGCAAGGCTTCAAACACAACATCTTCTTCACCTCTGAAAGACAGAATTACACTATGATCAAAGGTATGGCTCACCGTACCGGGCGTTCCAATCTTGCTACTGCCTTTGTGAAAACATTGGCGCACTTCACTAAAAGTGCGATTGGGATTGTCGGTTAGGCAGTCCACAATCACCATGCAACCGCCAGGACCGAAACCCTCATAACGCGCAACCGCGTAATCCTCGCCACCTGCGCCCTTGGCTTTATCCAGAGCTTTTTCTATAACATGGGTTGGCACTTGATCACGTTTGGCTCGTTCGATAATTGCGCGCAAGGCTAAATTACCACCGGGATCACTGCCACCCGTTTTGGCTACCATATAAATTTCACGTCCGTAACGGCCATAAATTTTGGATTTATTGGCCGAGGTTTTGGCCATTGATTCTTTACGGTTTTGATACGCTCTGCCCATCACTACACCTATAGTTTTACTAGTTCTAGCTTGTCCAAATTCTACAAGCGTTATATAAAAATACACTCGCTTGTTAATTAAACGATAGTCTTATCCCTTATGCACGATCACAAGACTTTCATCAGCAATGTCTTTGTCCGTTTTTATTTTTAAGCTTAATAAGACTGCTGCAGCTGCTATCGAGCCCATCGCCATAATAATAGCCAGCGTCGGCAGCAACAGACCCCCCTGCAATAACACCCCAGCAATTATCGGTGCCAACACGGAACCACCGCGACCTACACCGACCGTAAAACCAGTGCCAGAAGCTCGTACATCGGTAGGGAATACTTGCGCAACAATTGCATACATGCCAACAATACCTGCATTGATAAAATAACCTGCAAAACCAACTAGTGCAGACATCACGACCAAATCTTCCGTCGTTTGACCAAACAATGCAGTGGTCAAGCATGACCCTACAAACATTAGCAAAGTCAGTTTTTTTAAATCGACATATTTGGTGAGGAAGCCAAAAGTCAGTGCTCCTAACACTCCCCCGATACTTACCCAAGTGAGCACCCCACCGGCCGACGAAGGACTGAACCCCATATCTACCACCAGTTTCGGAACCCATTTAAGAATAAAGTAAAAAGTAACGATATGCAGGAAATAGGCACTTGTCACCAGCAAGGTGGTCGCCAACATGCCTTTACGGAAGATAGTAATATAATTTTGTTGCGACGTTTCTTCTTTTTGGGGTGGCATCAGGGCAAGCGCCTTGTGTCCCAGCGCTGTCATTACGGTATTAATACGTATGAGGGCATTAGCCGGTCGTTTGCGCGTCAGCCAGTGCACAGATTCCGGCATACAGAAATACACCACCGGCAACATCAGCAAGGTCATACCAGTACCAAAATAGAATACCGAACGCCAATCCATTATTTTAAGCAATTGGGAAACTGCCAGCCCACCTACCACACCACCAATGGGATAACCTGTTGCCATAAAGGCAATAGCCATGGCCCGATGTTTAAGATTAGAAAATTCTGCCGCCATGGCATTGAGTGCTGCCAACATGCCGCCAATGCCTACACCGGTAATAATTCGCCAGATGGAAAGTTCTACTAGGGAGTTCGTTGTTGTCACCATAAACATTCCTATGGTCATAAGCATCAAACACCCCAAAATGGTTGGTCTACGTCCAAGTGCATCTGCCACACCACCTAAACACAAGGAACCCAAAGCCATACCCCACAATTCCATGGACAGCACAAAACCTAATCCCGCTTGCGTGACTCCCCATTCTGACGCTATCCCAGGCGAGGCAAAACTGATCGCCATTACATCAAAACCATCGAGTGCATTAAGCGCAACTGTAATAGCTACTACCAAATATTGTAGGCGTGTCATTGCAGATGTATTAAGTGTTTCGCGTGGATCGGTATACATAGAAAGCCCTTTTTTATAGTTATAGTTACGATCTCAGTACTTGTTTGATAACACCGTATATTTACCTGTTTATTCCTGCAAACTTTTTGATACCACCTCAAACACATCCTTTGACAAATTTTCGACACTACGGATGCGTATTAACTGTGCCTTCATCAACTCCTGCCTAACCGTATTATATTTGCGCCAACGCGTGAGAGGTGTGAGTTGTCGCGCTGCAATTTGTGGATTGAGACTATTGAGTTTAATTATGTAGTCGCCAAGAAATTGATAGCCCTCTCCGTTTAACGCATGAAAACCTACTGCATTGGAATTACAAAATGCGCCGATTACAGAGCGTACTTTATTGGGGTTACGAATATCAAAGGCTTCATGTTCGATTAATGCCAATACCCGCTGCAAATTGTCCGAAAGAGGTGCCGCGCTTTGCAAGGACAACCACTGCTCTACAACCAAAGCTTCATTTTTGTATTTAGCATAAAAATGGTTCAGTAATTCTACCGTTGTTACTTGTGTAAGCACGGAAGGATTATTAACTAAAGCACGCAACGCTGCACTTGCATCCGTCATGTTATTGGCAGTGTTGTATTGAGTTTTTGCAGCAGCTATCCAGTGGCTATCTGCAAGTGAAAGTAGATAATTAAGTGCTGTATTTTTTAGGGAGCGAGCCGCTACATCTGCAGACTGATACTGCCAAGGTTTAGTGCTGATATTGTCGTAATAAACCTTGCCAAACAACTCACGCAATTCTCGCGCCAGATATTTACGGATATGCTCGCGTACGTGATGAATAGCGTCCACATCCACTTCACTCGCCAGTTCAGAAATATAGGCTTCTGATGGCAATAACAGCAGATTGGCCACCATGGCTTTGTCGATGGCAGGATCATGCAAACTAGATTCAAGTACAGTAGCGAAAGCAGTAACGAGACGCACATCCACCACAATAGTCTTATTATTCTGCCAACTCGCCAGCCCAGCGTGAATCACTTGCAGTGCAAGTTGTTGCCCTGCTTCCCAGCGCATGAATCCATCGGGGTCGTAGCTCATCAGTATCATCAACTCATCCAAGCTGTAATCCAGGCTAGATTTTACCGGTGCAGAAAACCCTCTAAGTACAGCCGGAATTGGCGTTTCCGGAACATTGATAAAAGTAAACTCTTGTTCGCGCTCAGTGACCCACAATACTTTACTTTTTTCAGGCGGGTGACCTTCCTCACATTGCAAGTCTATTTCTCTACCTTTGCCATCGATCAAACCTACCGTCAAAGGAATAAAGAACGGTTCTTTTATCGGTTGACCTGGTGTCGCCTGGCAGCTTTGTTTTACGGTGAGGGTAAAACTGCGTTGTTTTGCATCATAGGTGCGACTAATGTCCAGATGAGGTGTTCCTGCTTGTGTATACCACAGACGAAATTGCGTGAGATCAATACCACTTACCTCTTCCATGGTGAGTACGAAATCTTCAGTAGTTACCGCCAAGCCATCAAAACGTGAGAAATACAAATCCGTCCCTTTACGAAATAAGTTAGGTCCTAATAAATTCGCGATCATGCGGACAACTTCAGACCCTTTTTCATAAATTGTTACCGTATAGAAATTTGAGATCTCTATGTAGGATTCGGGTCGAACAGAATGTGCCATTGGCCCAGCATCTTCAGCAAACTGGGCAGTACGCAAAAAACTTACATCCTCAATACGGTTGACCGCACGTGATCCCATATCTGCTGAAAATTCCGCATCACGAAAAACAGTAAAACCCTCCTTGAGACTTAACTGAAACCAATCACGACACGTGACACGATTGCCTGACCAGTTATGAAAGTATTCATGTGCAACAATTGATTCGATACGCTGGAAGGCCATGTCTGTGGATGTTTCTGCCTTAGCCAGCACACAGGAAGAATTGAAAATATTCAGCCCCTTGTTCTCCATCGCGCCCATATTGAAATCATCTACTGCCACAATCATGAAAATATCCAGATCGTATTCGCGGCCGTATACTTTTTCATCCCACTGCATGGCTTTTTTAAGTGAAGCCATGGCGAAATCGCATTTGTCTAGATCTTTGGGTTCGACAAAAATCTTTAGGGTTATAGTGCGTCCACTGCAGGTAGTAAAGTTGTCTGTGACCGGTAAGAGATCACCAGCCACTAGTGCAAATAGGTAACAGGGTTTGAGGAATGGATCCTGCCAAATTGCAAAGTGTCTGCCCTCCCCCACTTCTCCGGCAGCAATTTTATTGCCGTTGGAAAGTAATACCGGATAAAGCATCTTGTCCGCTTCTATACGCGTAGTGAAACTGGATAACACATCGGGTCGGTCCAGATAATAAGTAATTTTGCGAAATCCTTCTGCTTCACATTGTGTACAAAACATCAAACGTGATTTATATAAACCTTCAAGTGAAGTATTTTCTTGTGGTTTTATAAGGGTGCTACATTCGAGGGTAAACTTAGCTGGCACAGATTCTATGGTGAGGTATTCTGCATCAACCGTATAAGCATCCGCAGATAATACCTTGCCATCAAGTTTTATTGTTTGTAACTGCAATTGTTTGCCATTTAAGACCAACGGTACACGGCCAGTACTACTGTTAGGATTACGACGTAGCAACAAACGGGAAGAGACCAAGGTATAGCCTTCATGCAGCGAAAATTCCAGATCAGTTTCATCAATCAAATACTCCGGCACTTGATAGTCGCGCAGATAAACTGTCTTGCCTTGTGACTCTCTCATGATTGTTACCTTTGCTTATACAAGTTGGCTGAACCGATTGTAACTAAGAAACTGTAAGCTCTAGCTCGTATCCAGTGTATTTTCTGATGTTAAGTACTCCTGTGTCCAAAAGCAGATACTGGCCTTTGATACCTAATAAACACCCAGTCATCTCTGGTTGACTGTCGAAATCTAAAGAAATGATCTTGTCCGGATAACTGACAATCGGATAAGAGAAATTAACTGGCTCAACTGAGTGGAGAATATTAATGGCATGGAGGCCAAACTTGTTTTGTAAGGCATTCAAGTCTTTATGACACAAGGCCAGTAGTCGATCGCGCTCTTGCGCCATATTCACAACCTCTTGCTTGCTACTAAGCATGGCGCGCCAGTTAGTGCGATCGGTAACATGTTCTTTAAATAGCACTTCACAAAAACCCGCCTGCTGCCGTGTACGTACTCTGATGGCAGCCACTGCTTGGGTAGCACCTTGATCAAGCCAACGGGTGGGAAGTTGTGATGCTCGAGTGATACCTACTTTCAAACCTGATGAGTTGGCAAAATAAACAATATGGTCTTGCATGCAAAAGTGTTCACCCCAGACCGGTTCACGACAGGTGCCTGCCTCAAAGTGGCAGCGCTCAGGTGACATGATACAAACATCACACTGCGCAAGTTTTTGAAAACAAGAATAACAATAACCCTGATTAAAACTTTTATTAGTGCTACGTTTGCAATGAATACAAGTAATCTTGCCGGTGTAACGCAAAAACAGTTGCTTTTCGAGCAAAGGTGCTAACTCAATATTATTGGTACCCAGCGGCAAACTGTAACTCACGGGCGAATCGGCTTTGGCAACAAGTTTCCGAACCTGACCGCAACTTTGCAAAAGACTCATGTTTTATCACTTGTCTTAGCAGCGAGTTTGCTCCGATCAATATACGCAACTCTTTCTATTGCCGGTAAGTGACGCTCATCATAGGCAATTACTGCTTGCAGACAGTGTTCAATTTGCTCAGTAGTTAAACGATCACCTGAGGGCCATTTGCCAAGCTCTATTGCTGTTTTCAGATTTTGATGCATTTCCGCTGTCATTTCAGAGAGTAATGCCTGCCAGCTATGAGGTTTGTTGATATAAACAGAATCAGTCACGAGATGTCTCCTTAGACGGCATGGCTCGCACGATACGACTGGAGGCAGCAGTCACTGCTCCAAATAGGATACCACTCAAAAAACCACCTAGGTGTGCAGCATTGGCAATCATGCTGAGACCTAATGTGGTCATGATCACCAGACTGAGTAACATAAAAATAATCAAGGAAGCAGGCAATCCCAATCCTTTGCGCGGATCAAACAATTGCCACATCCAGATGTAAGCAAACAAGCCGTACACCACGCCCGACATTCCCCCAAAATTATTCCCTCCACCATACAGAAACTGAATGGTATTGGAGATCAGTGCCAACACCACAATTGTCAGTGCCATTACTAAACTGGACTGAACTTTCTCAATACGACTACCAAGCTCCCATAACCACATCATGTTAAAAGCCAAATGCACCAAACCACCATGAAGAAAAATCGGTGACAACATTCTAAAAAACTGCGTAACAGAAATATTTTGCCACACATTTTCTAGCATAATGGTTCGTGTACCATAACTAAAATCTGGATAGAGCAGCTCCCGGGTAAGACTAGTGGGGTCGTCTAAAGGGGCCAGAAATAACAAAGCAATACACACTGAAGTAATGATCAAAGTCAGTGGTGCCTTGGCAAACGCATGCAACAAACCTATAAAAAACTCATTGAAATTAAAAAAGTCATTAACGCTTGTATGATTTTCAGCTGCAGCTAGAACTTCTCCGCGCTGCCAGGCTTTAAACAATGTTGTAATCTGGTCAATTTGCTTGGGGTTTGCTACCACCAGCAACTGTTGCCCTTCATGTTCGGTAATGTGGTGGGATATTTTTCGTTGCCAGAGTAATTGACTAAATTGCGATAGGTCGGTATCCAGACTTACTGAGAGCACCCTGAACATAGTGCTGCCTCAACCATTACCAGGACGATGTGACCAGCCAAGTTTACTTCGACAAGTTGCGTAATAATCGTAATCTACCGGATGCAGAAGACGTAATTCCTGACTCTTGCGTTTGATGGTAATAACATCACCTGTACTGGCCGTATACTCCACTGATCCGTCACAAGAAACTTGCGGTGCAGTATGGTGCCGCTCTCCGATGATGATTTTTACTTCACTGTTACTGTCGATCACAATGGGTCTGCTGCTCAAGCTGTGAGGATACATTGGCACTAACACCAGGGCATCCAACTTAGGGTGCATGATGGGGCCACCCGCCGACATAGAGTACGCGGTGGAGCCGGTCGGTGTTGCAACAATCAAACCATCAGAAGCCTGGTTGTAGACAAACTGGCCGTCTATATAAAGTTCAAACTCGATCATTTGTGCAGCAATACCCGGATGTAACACCACATCATTCAATGCCGATCCTAATACTTTTTTCCCTCCTACCCCTGGGATACATACTTCCAACAAAAAACGGGATTCAACCTTGTATTTACCATCCAGAATTGGCCCCAAACTTTGTTCAATTTCTTCTGGCAAAATATCGGTCAGAAAACCCAAACGACCACGATTGATTCCAACAACAGGAATGCCCTGCTCAGCAAGCATAGCGGCGGCTTTGAGCATGCTGCCATCCCCACCTACCACAATAATGAGTTGACAGATTGTCCCCATCGATTCCCGCGCACTAACCTGATAGGAATGTTTACCCAACAAAGACGAAACTGCTTCATCGACTATAATTGTTAGGGAAGCTTGCTGGTGGAGAAAAGCAGTCAGTGTATGCAAAGAATCAATAATGCTGCGATTATCTTGTCTGCCGATGATGCCAATGGTGGAAAACTGCTGCATGTAAAAAATCCGCATTAAAAGGCCAGCGAGTATAACATGCTGATCTTGCCCTTCTGGCCTATTGCCCCTGTACAAATCTATCAATACATTTAAAAAAAAAGATGAATTACAGCTGTCTATGAACAGTGTCTAAACGCTCTGACTATGGCGTTATTGGTGACCTCGTTGGCCTTGCAAACCGCCACCATGAATTGCCAGTATTCTTGCATGGAGTGGAAAGAAATCATTTTTTATTAGTTCGCTGATCGCCCAAAACATTTTTCCTGAATACACATACTCCAATGGTATATCCGTAGTAGCACTAAATTTATCCATAAAAGCTAAGAACTGCGCGTTGACCTTCGCATAACCGCCCGCGTGGAAAACATCGTTCACCGACCAAGTAGAAGTCGCGTGCAACGAATGTTCATGCAACATACGTTGGATCTCATCGTGTAAATAGTTTTTACCTCTCAAAATTTGTATACCTAACACGGGCAGGTAAGTACTTGTTACCAAGCCTGCCATGGTGGTGCCAGTTCCCGCGGCCAATACCAAATGAGTGTAGTGCTGCGCAAGCGTAGGCTCAATTATCTCCTGGCAGCCTAGGATCCCAGCTAGATTCGCCCCCCCTTCTGGAATCAAATAGAAATCACCAAATTCCTGCTTGAGAGAATTTATAAAATAGGCATTATTTTTTTGTTGATAGTCGGCACGCGATACGAAATGCAACTTCATTCCCATCTGGAGAGCATCCTGCAAGCAAGCATTCAGAGGACAAGTTTGTTGTCCACGCACCACCCCTATTGTAGTAAACCCGAAGCGTTGTCCAGCCGCAGCCAAGGCATGTAAATGGTTTGACCAAGCCCCCCCAAAACTAAGCAGAGTAGATTTGCCTTGTTCAGTCGCCATTTTAAGGTTGTATTTTAATTTGAAGAATTTGTTGCCCGATAGAAGGGGATCAATAAGATCGGCACGCAGCACTGCCAGATGCACTTTATTTTGATGCAGCCAGGGTAGCTCGACGGCCTGTAACGACAATTTTTGTGCGGGAAAGATTATTTGAGGCATCACTTACATCCGTATTACATCTTGATGAGAGTGTTGCATGAACCCTAAATTAATTCTTTGCCTCAGTTAACGACGACTTGATTACGAGTTCACCACTGCCAAAATTTGGATGACAGTCGATTTGAAGGCAAGGGAATTGAGTATTACGGTGAAGTTCGGTAGCGTCTTGCAATACCAAACCCCCGTCAAACCCCCGTCAAACAGCAAGTAAAAATACTAAGTATTTGATTTTAATAGTATATTCTGGCGACCTGGACGGGACTTGAACCCGTGACCTCCGCCGTGACAGGGCGGCATTCTAACCAACTGAACTACCAGGCCAAAGAATAACAACGTTTGGTGGGTGAAGAGGGGCTCGAACCCCCGACATTCGCCTTGTAAGGGCGACGCTCTACCAGCTGAGCTATTCACCCTAAGCGCTGAGGTTGGGCATTCTACCCACTTGAGATTTAGAGTCAAATATTTGTTAGGCAACAAAAAAATAAGGAATAATTTTGACTTTATTTGCTGGTGTGGAGGAAAGTTCCATCCCAGCTTGCAGGCAACGTTAGAGTCCGTAAATTGACGATACGCTCTAGATATAAGGAATACAATTTGGTGGCAGGATCTTTTTTTAACAAATGATTAAATTGCTGTTCTGCTACATCCCAATTTTGCTGCAGATAATTGTTATAGGCACGGTGATAATCATTCACAAGAATCACCAACTCTTCAGATGCGTCACTGTTAAGACACAAAGGTTGATAGATACGAATAGGCTGTTCTTTCCCTTTCACTTTAGCTAGGTCAACTTGTCGGCACAAAACACCCTTGAGTTGATCAAAAGTTTGTTCTCCGATCAACAATTTCACTCCATATTCCTTGGTAATACTTTCGAGACGAGAACCTAGGTTAACCGCATCACCCAACACTGTGTACGAACGTCGGAATGTGGACCCCATGTCTCCGACGTTCATAATGCCCGAATTGACACCAATGCCGATGTTAATTTCGGGCAAGCCTCTTTCCTTGAACATCGGTTTTAACTCTTCCACTTTGGATAACATTTTCAATGCCGCATGTACCGCATTTTGGCGATGATTGTCGTCATGTATGGGAGCGCCCCAAAACGCCATCACCAAGTCCCCTACATATTTGTCGATGGTACCGTTATGCTCAAAAATGATGCCAGTGATTGGTGTGAAAAAATCATTCAACATACGTTTGAGCTCTACTGCTGATAATTTCTCCGAAATGGTGGTGAAATTACGGATATCCGCAAACATCACGCTCAAATCCTTGCTCTCCCCATCGAAGTTGTAATTACCAGGATTAACCAGCATGGCGTCAATATGCGCAGGCGGCACATATTGATCAAACATACTCTTAATGGTTTTTTTATTGATACCTTCTTTTACAAAGCCATAGGTCATATTGACTGCGGTAATCAGCAACACGAGCAGCAGCAAGATGACTAATGGAATATCCAGGTTATAACTACTCCACAGATGAAAATTTAAAACGGTCAGTCCGAGCAAGAAAGTACTACTGGAGAGCGCCAACAACGCAGGCCCCAGATGAGGATAGATTAAGGATAAAACTAATCCAACGACAATGATGGCAAGCATGACAGCACCTGCTTGCCAATCGGGACGAGATGGAAACGGACTTTGCAGGCCTTTGTTAAGAGCTTCCTTAATAAAGCTGTTCTGCTCAGCTTGCTCAGTAGTTGCCCCCTTAATTACCAATGATGGTGCAGAACTAAGAATGGCATTTAATACGTTGGCATGCACTTCAACACCAGGATAGACCGATTGCACTGGAGTTGCCCGTGAATCATAGAGACCGGTGGCTGTGGTCCCGACCAGCACCAAACTATTGGTAAGTAACTCGCGTTCGGCAGAAGACAGGGTATCGTGCAAAATATCAGCTGCAGAAATATAGGGGAAACTGTGCGAGGGGCCAATAAAAGGGATTAAAGATTGGGCATTTTCATTAGTGGGAATCAGCACCTGACCCATACGAATACCAACCAGCTTTTTAAAAGAGCGGGTACTATCTTCTTCAATCACTGGAGTGAAAGTATCTTCAAAATAATACAAGCGTGCCATATCCAGAGCCAATGAAGGGTATAACTTGTTCTGAAACTGCATGAACATACTGTAACGACGAATCAACCCGTCAACATCTGGAACTATATCGAAAAAACCACCCCCATTAGCGCCGTTCTGTAACACATCTATATTAGCTTCGTATCCTTGCGGCTCATTAAAGGCAATTGCTTTTGCGGTGGTTTCATCCAACTGAATAATTGGCTCGGGCAGCTGACCAACGCGTGCAGGTTCACTGGTACTAAATGAATATCCAAGCACAATATCTTTAGTTTTCATGCTGTCTGCGAAATAACGATCCCCGTCTATAACGGTATTAATTTCTTCTAATCTAGGAAGTAAATCGTCAGTGTTGCCTGCTAAATCAGCATCCAACTGTAGGCGCTCCTGTAACTCTCTTACTAGATTACGTTCGTATTCTGGAAAGGTCACGTCAAAGCCGATCACCAAAGCTCCATCTATGGTGAGTTGAGTGACAAGATCGCCCAGCTTGAAACGTGACCATGGCCAATGACCTTCAGCTGCAAGACTTTTTTGGTCTATATCCACGATTACAATATTGTGTTGGTTCGTCCGTAAACTTCCTTGTGCAATATTGAAGCGTTGGTCGTAGATCATATTGTCGAGGCGGGCAAAAACTGATCGAATAACAGGGTTTGTAGAATTAAACAAAGAGAAAATTAACGCCGTACTTAGAATGCTTAAAAAAGTTGGCAACCGGGCGCCACGGAATATTACGAACCGGAAGGAAGTCCACAATATCTGTAATCGTTTTAGGATATGCATACCAAACTTATCAAGTGGAATAGGCTGAATCTTTTAATTATAAGCTAAGCGCCCTGTACATAGCATTTACAAGACATTAACATCGCGCGCCCTTGCCCTTTGGCTACGATTAACAATTTACATCAGGTAAGTTTATGGAAATCTATAAAGAATTTAATTTTGAAGCAGCCCATTTGTTACCAAATGTACCACCTGGCCATAAATGTGGGCGCTTGCATGGGCATTCTTTTCGGGTTGAAGTACATGTGGCGGGTCCGTTGGATAGCTCTTTAGGCTGGGTGATGGACTATGCCGACATCAAGACCCAGGTAAAACCCGTCATTGCACAGTTGGATCATTATTATCTAAATGACATACCCGGGCTTGAAAATCCGACCAGTGAAATCATCGCCCGCTGGTTATGGCTGCAAATAAAAGTAAAGTTGCCGCAAATCAATAAAATTATCGTTAAAGAAACCTGTACCAGCGGTTGTATTTACACGGGTGAGTAATTCTGCTTAAAGCAGGGGCAAATGCCAATCGATAATTGCTTTGCTGTTTTGCAGTAACCAGGCATTAGTGCGGGAAAAATGACCATTGCCGAGAAAGCCCCGATAGGCAGATAGCGGTGAAGGATGAGCTGATTCCAGCACCAGATGTTTACTTCGCTTGATGTACTGCCCTTTTTTTTGGGCGTAACTACCCCAGAGCATAAATACCAGACCCTCGCATTCTTCATTGAGCACACTTACCACCTTATCAGTGAATCGCTCCCAACCCTTGCCTTGATGAGATGCCGCTTTATTTTGTTCGACAGTAAGCACAGCATTTAGCAACAAGACTCCTTGTGCAGCCCAGGCGGTTAAATTACCGTGATCTGGAGGCACAAAACCTATATCGCTCTGGAGTTCTTTATAAATATTGAGCAATGAGGGCGGTGGAGAAATTCCAGGTGGCACAGAAAAACACAGACCATGCGCTTGTCCTTGGTTGTGATAGGGATCCTGACCGAGTATGACCACCTTCACCTGATTAAAAGCAGTGGCATTGAAGGCTGCAAATATTTGAGAACCCGGCGGATAAATATGTTTACCTGCGTTTTTTTCAGCGCACAGAAAAGCGCGTAAGTTCTGCATATAGTCCAATTGGAACTCCTGCTGCAACCACTGTTGCCAGGAGCTCTCTAGTTGGATTGGACGCTTATTATTGCTAAAGATTTCAGCCATGCTGCTGGGGGCGCATATGCGGAAACAATAGAACATCACGGATTGAAAGCGAATTGGTATACAGCATTACCAGCCTGTCGATACCTATACCTTGGCCTGCTGTTGGCGGCATGCCATATTCCAAAGCGGTAATGTAATCCTGGTCGAAATGCATGGCTTCTATGTCGCCAGCTTCTTTGGCAGCAACTTGGGCTCGAAAACGTTCCGCCTGATCTTCAGCATCATTCAACTCTGAAAAACCATTGGCAATTTCTCGGCCGCCTATAAACAGTTCGAAGCGGTCTGTAATAAGCGGATTATTATCGTTACGACGTGCGAGTGGAGAAACTTCAGTCGGGTATTCAGTCACAAAAGTGGGTTGCTGAAGTTGATGTTCCACTTTAATTTCAAAAATTTCCATCTGTAATTTTCCAATACCCCAAGACTCTTTGACCTGACTCCCACAAGAACTCGCGAGCACACGTAATAGCTCAAGATTGGTTAATTGCTCTACCGTGGCAACAGGAAAATAATGCTGGATTGCTGCTACTACAGTAAGACGCTGAAAAGGCAAACCAAAATCAATAACGTACTCTTGATAAGGTACTTGAGTATTTCCAAGCACCTGCTCCGCGATACTTCGCAACATTAGTTCAGTCATGTCCATAAGCTCATGATAATCAGCATATGCTTGATAAAACTCTAGCATAGTAAACTCAGGATTATGCCGCGTGGAGAGTCCTTCATTACGAAAATTTCTGTTGATTTCAAATACTCGCTCAAAGCCACCCACCACCAAACGTTTGAGATATAACTCTGGGGCAATACGTAAATACATATCTTGATTCAAGGCATTGTGGTGGGTGACAAAAGGGCGCGCAACTGCCCCACCGGGTATTAATTGCATCATAGGCGTTTCTACTTCCATGAAATTACGCTCATTCATGAAACGTCTTATGCAGTCGACAATTTTTGAACGCAGGATAAATGTGTTACGGGTTTCTTCATTGGCTATCAAATCTACGTAACGTTGCCGATAACGCACTTCAGTATCATGCAAGCCATGATATTTATCCGGCAAAGGTCGCAGTGCTTTGGTAAGAAGTTGGAGGGTATGTGCCCATACAGTCAACTCACCTTTGCCAGTACGAAACACATGACCGTGCACACCAATGATGTCACCCAAATCCAGACCTTTGTTAACTGCTGTTTGTTCATCGCTGAATTCTTTGTGATTAAGATACAACTGAATTTGGCCACTTACATCTTGAATTACCATAAAAGGACCGCGCATACGAATGACACGTCCTGCTACTTTGGCTGGAATTTGTTCTGCTTCCAGTACTTCCTTGCTCGATTCAGCAAAAAGAGAATGTAACTGAGCTGACAAGAAATCCCGACGAAAGTCATTTGGGAATGGATTTCCTAAGGTGCGCAAGGCATGTAATTTGTCCCGACGCTGCGCTATAAGTTTATTTTCGTCCTGAGGTTGCGGGTCGCCGTGATTGTTGTCGCTCATGATCAAATTCCTGTGAAGTAAAAAAACTACAAGCCCATTTTTAGACTGGCTTCCATAAATTTATCCAGATCACCGTCCAGAACTGCACTGGTATTGCTAGTTTCAATCCCAGTACGTAAATCTTTGATGCGTGACTGATCGAGTACATAAGAGCGAATCTGACTACCCCAGCCGATGTCTGCTTTGGTATCTTCAATTATCTGCTGACTTTCGCGCTTTTTCTGTACTTCCAGTTCGTAAAGTTTTGCTTTCAATTGTTTAATGGCTGTGTCTCGGTTTTTATGTTGTGACCTTTCACTCTGACACTGCACTACGATTCCTGTGGGTTCATGGGTCATGCGGATCGCCGAATCAGTCTTGTTTACGTGTTGTCCACCCGCACCACTAGCACGGTAGGTATCTATTCTTACCTTGCTCATATCCAGTTCAATGAGAATATTGTCATCAACTTCTGGCGAGACAAATACTGAAGAAAACGAAGTATGGCGACGATTACCAGAATCAAATGGAGATTTTCTGACTAGTCGATGCACGCCGGTTTCGGTACGTAACCAACCGTAAGCATATTCACCTTCAAAATGAATCGTGGCACTTTTTATACCCGCAACCTCTCCGGATGAGGCTTCCATTAATTCCGTTTTATAGCCATGACTGTCACCCCAGCGTAGATACATGCGCAACAAAATTTCGGCCCAGTCTTGTGCTTCAGTGCCGCCTGAACCGGATTGAATATCCAAATACGCATTATTGGGATCCATAGGTCCGGAAAACATCCGGCGAAATTCCAATTGTTCAAGACTCGCCCGCGCTTTAGCAAGCTCCTGAAGTGTTTCATCTAAGAGGACAACATCATTTTCATCGTCGGCCAATATGATCAGATCGCGAATATCTGCAAATTGGGAATCGAGCTTGAGCAAAGTAAGGACTACTTTTTCTAATTCTGATTTTTCCTTACCAAGGGCTTGAGCATATTCAGGTTTGTCCCACACCTTTGACTCTCCCAGTTCGAGGGATACTTCAGCCAGTCTGTCCTGTTTTTGGTCGAAGTCAAAGATACCCCCGTATTATTTGCATGCGCTCAAAATATTCTTTTATCTGTTGCAGATGTCCATTGACTTCCAGCATGCAAAACTCCGTAAAAATTGACATTTTAGCTGAAGCTTAAGGCAAAACCTACGCTAGCACCTGGTCTTTTGTGTGGTGTCCTTGGTTCTCACATCCCGTAGAATCCGGTTTCATTTTTTATGGATTCACAACGTGGCTGAAGAACGCAACTTTTCTAACGCTAAATTACACTGGGATGATCACCAACGCCCACATTCCACTGTGTATGGTGATATCTATTTTTCCCGTGCCGATGCTGTGGGCGAAAGCACCCATGTTTTTCTAAAAGGTAACCAGCTACCTGAGCGCTGGCGCCAATTACAGCCTAGCAATTTTACGATTGGGGAACTAGGTTTTGGTGCAGGGCTTAATTTTTTGAATACTTGCAGGGAATGGTGTAGATCAGCACCAGAATCTGCACAGTTACATTATCTGTCCTGCGAATTACACCCCTTCACACTTCCCGACATGCACCGAATGTATGAAGGATTACCCGAATTGCAGGAGTTCAGTAAACAACTTTTACTCTACTACCCTGACCACACGGCTGGAATTCATCAACTGGAACTTATTTTTGGTAGACACCACATAAGCTTGACCTTGCTTTATGGGGACGCAGCACAAATGCTTTCCTCAATGGAGCAACCTGAAGGATTCAAAGTGGATTGTTGGTATTTAGATGGATTTTCTCCCAAACTCAATTCTTCTATGTGGCAACCCTCCCTGCTCCAAATAATTGCCCGCTTAAGCAGAACTGGCACAACGCTTAGTACATATTCTGTAGCAGGTGTTTTAAGGCATGGCTTACAAGTAGCAGGCTTTGTTACCAAAAAAATTGCTGGGTTTGCCAGCAAGCGTCACATGTTGACTGCTGTTCTGGCTGGATCGGAACAAGTACATGTCACAACCGTCATTGAGCATGTAACTACTCATAGTAACGAAGAAGCCGTAAAATCCGTTTGTATTATCGGTGCTGGTTTGGCCGGTTGCAGCACTGCATTTGCACTCGCACAAAGTGGTTGGCAAGTGTTACTGTTGGAACGGGAGGGCTCCATTGCAAGACTAGGCTCAGGCAACCCCCAAGGTATCCTCCATTACCGGCCTTCCAAAGCTCACACGGCTGAACGCGAGTTCAATCTACATGCCTATCTCTATGCGGTGCGTCATTACCGGAAATTGGCTGCAGAAAATAATTTTTCTTGGCAGGCCTGCGGCATGCTGCAACTTGCAGTTACTGAAAAGTTGCTAAGTCGATATAAGGGACTTGTTAAAGATGATCAATATTCAGAAAAAATACTGACCTTGTTGGAGGCTGAAGAGGCGAGTAAGGTTGCTGGAATAAATCTGGATTTATCAGGTTTGTATTTGCCTGACTCCGGCTGGATGTCGCCACCTGATCTGTGTGCATTTTATGCAAGTCATCCTCGCATAGAATTAAAAACTAGTACTGAGCTAGTAGCGATCAACTATTCCTCTGCAGGCTGGCAACTCACGACACAAAAAGATTCTGTGTGTGATTTATTACAATTTAGTACTGTAATTCTATGTAATGCAGCGGACGCATATTCGTTTAGCCAAACCCACCACTACCCACTCGTCTGCAATTTAGGACAGGTTGATTTTTATTCTTCAACCATGACATCACACTTAAAAACCGTATTATGCGGACAGGGATACATATTACCCACCACAGGTGTTTATCAAAGTGTTGGTGGTAGTTTTTTTGTGTCACACCAAAGCGAAGAGGCCTCAGCCGTACGTAAAAAAGACCATGTATCCGCAGTGAAAGCCATGAATCAGGAAATGGCTGTAGCTCTTAGCACTGCACAGCCGATCGGCCACCGTATAGCTGTGCGCTGCGCTACTCCAGATCGTATGCCATTAGTAGGCCCGGTAACTTACGATTTATCGTCAGCAACTAATAATTCTCTATTACCGAGGGGGCTGTATCTCAATATAGCCCATGGATCTCATGGTTTAACCCGCACACCAATAAGCGCTGCCTATCTGGCCAGTTTACTGAACAATACTCCTCTCCCCTTGCCTGCAAAAGTTACCCGCGTTATTCGTCCTGACCGGTTTTAGCTATTTTGGCGAGATTTTAATCGGGCAATTGCTGAGGTCGCTTGTAGACTCTGAAGTAACTCCATCGTTTGTAAGGTAACTGAAGACAGATCTGTTGCAGCAGTAAGCTTATTAGTCAAAAAACACAATCCTTCTATTTCGAATAGCTTGGACTTCAGCATCTGAGTTTGACCGGGATCAGTAATATGTTGCAGGGCTGTGGTGAGTAACAACATGAGCTCTCGCAATACTTTAACACTGTAGAAGGCAGAAAATATTTTCTCAGCCTGTTGTGGAGAATCTCGCCAGTTTATATTTGGAAAGAGCTTTTGCGTAACCCACTGACCCGCACCATAACAATCGTAGATCACACAGCCAGAAAAACCGCAACTTGCAAGCTCCTTATGAACACCACAGCGAAAGTCTTCTTGCAAATTGACACAAGGAATATGGGCTTCTTTGTTGTATGCAAAACCTTGTTCGACATCAAATGCAGGTGCAACACAACACAATCCACTACAGGACGCACAATCGGGTTTGAATTTAATATCTAGCATGGTCGAGTTTAGAGTCATTAGCAGGATAGACAATGAATACCCGGCACCTGAACCCTTTTACTCAGATACCGGTAGAAAAATAATGTGTAAGCACACTGTGCAAAAATCTGGTGTCTTGACTGCCCGCAAGTTCACGAATGGAATGCATGGCGAAAGTTGGCACCCCAATATCTAGGGTGGGAATACCTAGTTCAGTCGCAACCAGTGGGCCTATGGTACTACCACAACCCATATCACTTCGAACTACAAAACTCTGCACAGGTACTTTTACCTCCGCGCACAAGTTGCGAAAAAAAGCACTGGTTTCACTATTAGTAGCATAACGTTGATTGGCATTGAATTTAATAACTGGGCCTGAATTTAATAAAGGTCCGTGGTTACCGTCATGTTTATCTGCGAAATTTGGGTGTAGCCCATGGGCATTATCAGCTGAGATAAACATTGAGTTATGGAGCATACGCTGCAAAGTTTCAGCACTATTGTCATGTAATTTTTCAACAAGACGTGCCAATACCGCAGCAAGAAATGTCCCAGATGCTCCCGAGGTCGAAGCACTTCCTACTTCTTCGTGATCTGTATAAACGAGCAGTTTGTTAGCTTGTCCGCTGCTCGACAGCAGGCTTTGCAGACCGATGTAACAACTTAACAAATTGTCTAACCTGGCAGAGGCAATAAACTCTTGTTTAAAACCAACCAAAGCTGGTGGATTTACATCGTAAAGCGACAAATCAAAATCAAGAACGGTTTCTACATCTGCATCTGGATATTGATTTTTTATCTGCTGGACAAGTTCCAACCTAAAGTCAGCTATTTTTTGGCTATTTTGTTGCCACAGCAGTGGGGGCAGATCGGTTTGTGAATTAATACTTCGCTTATGGTTAACATCCCGATCAAGATGAATGGCTAAACTTGGAATTACTGCAATTGGCTTTAGGAAATCAATCAAACAGCTTCTGAGTTGTTTCTTGCTGTCTATATAATTAACACGACCTGCTATGGAGAGGTCACGATCAAACCAAGGATTGAGCAACGCCCCCCCATAAACTTCGACCCCAAGTTGTAGAAAACCGTGACGAACTAATTCTGGTAGTGGTTTTATTTTAAGACAAGGACTGTCTGTATGCGCCCCTAGCATACGAATGCCAGCATCAATAAGGTGCGATCCCCCTAGTTGAAAAGCTATCAGGGCAGAATTGTTACGCGTAAGGTAATAACGACCTGTGGGATTAAGTTGCCAGGCATCTGTTTCTTGCAAAAGAGTAAAACCTGCCCCTTCCAGTTGCTGTGCCATGTTTGCCACAGCATGAAAGGGGGTAGGTGAAGTACGAATGAAACTACATAATGCTTGATTAAGCTGAAGTTGTTCCATCAATTAATAACCAGTCAATACTAGAATCCTTACGGTGCAGCTGGTGCTTCAATGGCAAGTAGTTCTACTTCAAAAATCAAAGTCGAATTAGGCGGGATAGGACCTGCACCCTCGGTTCCATAGGCAAGATCAGAAGGGATAAAAAAGCGATATTTGTCACCAACATTCATCAATTGCAAGCCTTCAGTCCAGCCTGGAATCACACCATTGAGCGGGAAAGAAATTGGCTCGCCACGCTCAACTGAACTGTCGAAAACAGTACCATCGGTAAGTGTACCGTGGTAATGCACTTTCACAGTATCTGATGCAGTAGGTTTTGCGGCGCTGGCATCTGCAGCTTCAGTCAAAGAAACATATTGCAAACCTGAAGCAGTGGTAGTTACGCCCGGTTGACTAGCATTATTCGCAAGAAAATCACGTCCTGCCTGTGCCTGTACTTCCATTACTACCTGTTGTTTAGCTTGTTGTTTGGTACTGAATTCTTCCATAACCGCAGTAAGTTCTTCTGGAGTCATCTTCATGTTGCCGCTCACTGCATCTTGGATGCCTGCAGATAACGCAGCAAAATCAATTTCTGCTCCAAGTCCTTGACCCGCAATGTTTGAACCGATATTAGCTCCTATTGCGTAACCTACTTTTTGTTGCTCTGTAGTAAGTTCGCTTTGTGCGTACAATGGCAGAGACAACGCTATTACACTACCCATCAGCAAAGAATTTGCCATGGTTGGAAGATTATTTAGCTTCATTGAAAGAACCCTTTACTCTGGCGGTTTTAACTGGAAAATCCGCATATATTGTTAAAATTCAAGGCTCCCGGATTTAACTGGGTTGCCAGCCGGACACACACGGTGCGCATACTACCGATACTACACTCCAATTACCATCTTTCAGCAAGCCCTCAACCCTTGATTTTGGCGACTAAAACATGATTTCTTATACTCGTTTATTAATTCCGCTTTGTGTATTAATTCATTGCACAGCATGTAGTCTAAATCCCTACTCTATTACCTTTAACAACAATGTTATTTACTCGCCCAATGCAGCTTTAGAATCTGGTGTGCTTAGTGATCCATCACTGCAAGCATGTTTAAATCAGGTTTTGCAAGCAGACCAAACAAAACTTTTTACTACTGTAACTCTACTCGCCTGCCCGGGGGCCTCCATAACAACCTTGTCTGGCATTGAAAAAATGACCAAGCTTGAACAATTAGATGTAAGCAATAATGCCATCACTACTTTAAATCCGCTGCTCGAGCTGAAAAACTTGCGCGTACTGAACGTTAGTAATAATGCTGTGACAGAGATCAGATCACTGTTGAGCATGCCTATATTGCGATTTGTTGCTTTGATCGGGAATGATAATATTTCTTGTGATGATCTTGTGTCACTTGAGGAAAAGCTAGGAAATACCCTTTCTCGCCCTCTCAACTGTAAGGATTAAACAAGGACAGGCATGCCACTGTGAAACCGAAATTGCGTATCGTTAGAGTTGATCAATCCAGCTTCAAGTTCAGCAAAAAAATTGATTCTTACATCAACATCTACGGCTCCTGCTTTCCCTGCATATTCCCTGGCCAATTCAAGGTAAAGTTCAAAATGACGAGCTTCAGATTTCAGCAGTGACTTGTAATATTTTTGTAGTGATCCAGACAAATACGGGACCAAAACGGCAAACCGCTCGCAGGAACGAGCTTCTACAAACGCGCCTATAATCAGAGTGTCGATTAGCCGAGCCGGCTCATAAGTGCGAACATGCTGACGCAGACTACCTGCATAACGTGCTGAAGTCAGGTGTGCGTATTGCAAACCTCTTACGCTCATCAAACGTACCACCTGTTCAAAATGCAATAGTTCCTCACGCGCTAAATGCGCCATTTTTTCAAGCAACATGGGTTTATCAACATAGCGATACATCAGGTTCATGGCGGTTGCAGCTGCTTTTTTCTCACAATTGGCGTGATCTACCAGTAAGATATCTAGGTTTTCTAGAGCCATCTCCACCCAGCTTGCAGGTGTTTCGCAGCGTAAAAACTGTTTGACGGCAGTCAAATCAGTCATTTTTATTCACCTTGTCTTCTGCACTTGAAGGCTCAGCTGAACCTAGACCAGCAACTAGCTCATCTGTGTCGTCTTCCAGCAAATGTTCAGGCAGTTGTTTACTGGCTCGCGCTCCAAGAATCTTTAATTTTTCGACACTAGTAACTAGATTGCCGCGACCGCTCATAAGTTTTTGGTGTGCTTGCTCATAAGCAGTTTGGGTCTGATCAATACGCTTACCAATCTCCTCCAAATCTTGGGTGAAGGAGAAAAACTTGTCATAAAGAAGACCAGCACGCTTTGCAATTTCAAGAGCATTTTTACTTTGATATTCGTAACGCCAGATGTTGTGGATAGTGCGTAAGGTGGCCAACAGGGTTGAAGGTCCAACCAATATAATGTTTTGGTCAAAAGCTTCTGTGAAAAGGCGCTCATCTTCTTGCACTGCCAAGGTGAAAGCAGCTTCTACAGGAAGAAATAACAAAACATAATCGAGACTACGCAATGTCTGCAAATTTTGGTAATTTTTTTCAGAAAGCAATTTGATGTGGGTTCTTATAGATAGAATATGTTGCTTAAGGAAAACTGCTCGTTTTTCCTGATCAGCGGCACTGAAATATCCTTCATAGGCAGTTAGTGAAACTTTGGAATCAATTACGACGTTTTTGTTATCCGGGAGATGAACCAACACATCCGGTTGTCGAGTACGCCCGTCTTCATCTTTGAGACTTACTTGAATGTCATATTCACGGCCTTTTTCTAAGCCTGATTTCTCCAAAACTCGCTCCAGAATAACTTCCCCCCAGATCCCTTGGGTTTTGCTTTCACCTTTCAGCGCATTGGTAAGATTAACTGCGTCTACGCTGATGCGTGAATTTAACTCAAACAAAGTTTTGATTTCTTTTTCTAGTGCAAAACGCTGTTTTGATTCCTTGTCGTAGGTATCTTCAACTTTTTTCTCAAACAATTGAATTTTTTCACCTAGAGGTTTTAGTAATTCTTGGATATGCTGACGACTCGTTTCACCGAAACTTTTGCCTTTTTGTTCCAATATTTCATTTGCAAGATTACGAAACTCATGCCCCATCTGTTCACGTGCATTTTGCAACAATGCCATTTTTTCCTGATGTTGTAATCTTTCCTGCTTTAATAAGGTGTCCAGACTGGAAATTTGTTCCCTGGAATGAAGAGCAGCTGTATGCTCAACTCCAAGCTGTAATCGCAATTGATCCGCATTTTTTTGCAACTGCAATATTTCTGCTTCCCGATTCTGTATTCGCTCGTGCAGAACAGCAACTTCAGCAAGTTTGTTGGGTATTACCGACGGCCGACGGTTCCAAAAAAAAATAATCGATAGCGCGCCAAGCACAAAAAGAACTGCGAGCAAAATCAGGGTTAAGAGTGGAATGAGAGCTGCCATCTTTTATGCCCACTGTATGCTGGATGAAAAATTTTCCCGCAATCACTTTTGAGCGATAGAGGATTCAGAATTTAAAACGCAAAAAATCAAAAATATTTAAGGAGAAATTGAGAAGTCGATACCTAAGCGTTCACCTACTTCCTTATAAGCTTCAATTACATTACCAAGATCCTGACGAAAACGGTCTTTATCCATTTTTTTATGAGAATCCTTGTCCCATATACGACACCCGTCTGGACTAAACTCATCACCTAGTACTAATTCACCTTTGTATATTCCGAATTCAAGCTTGTAATCCACCAGTAACATGCCGGCTTCCAGAAATAACGCCTTAAGCACTTGGTTAACCCTGAAGGTTAACGCTTTCATGGCAGCTATTTGTTCAGTTGTGGCCCAACCGAAGGCGATAATATGGTAATCATTGATCATAGGGTCGTGGAGGACATCATTTTTCAGAAAAAATTCAAAAGTTGGGGGGTTAATGACAGTACCTTCCGCTATCCCGTAACGTCGACTTAGACTACCTGCCGCAATGTTGCGCACGACACACTCAACTGGAATCATCTGCAAACGATGTACAAGCGAGTCAGTGGAATTTAACACTTTTACAAAATGTGATTTGATACCTTCTTCTGCCAGTTTTTGCATGATAAAAGCATTGAAAAAATTATTTACACTGCCTTTGTTAGCTAGTTTTTCTACCTTCGTGCCATCAAATGCGGAAGTGTCGTTACGATAATGCATGATGTACAAGTCGGGATCATCGGTACTAAATACCGATTTGGCCTTGCCTATATATAATTGTTCACGTCTTTCCATGGGTTAATCCAATAGTTTTTTCAAAAAAGAAATAATAATAAATCGTGGAATAAGAAAGAGAATATCAAGCAATCGTATCGTGCAAAATTTTCATCAATCTGTTTGCTGCTTCAATAGCTTCAGGACTTGGCTCTGGTATTGATGGTAAAACCCTAACTTCAACAATTGTTCCTGACTTGATTAATTGCAAGTGCAGTGACTGCGCAATTGGATTGTCATTATTAGAAAATAAACCATTAAGAGTTATTATACGTTTGAAGATTCCTGGTTTAACAACTTCGATTTGGTCTTCACTGCCCGGTGTATACAGGACTTCATAAATTCCTGCAGCACTGTCCTGGCTCACTGTTTCAACACCTGCTCTGTTCATGGCTCTGCCAATGGCCGCCCAGCTACGATTAAAATTTGCCTGGAGACGCAACACTTCTTCACCAGATGGTGAGGTTGTTAAAACCGCTTTGCCCGCAGTCGGTATACTCCCTGCCAAAAATGAAACTGAGGAGGCTTGATATAAATCTGCAATATCCGCAAGAAATGTAGACAAATCAGTTAACGTGGCGTATTCAATATCAGAGTCCATGGAAATTTCAGGCCATATTACTTGGCTCAAAGCTGGGGCGGATTGGAGTGATGACATATGCAACAACCTGATTTCGGCACTGTCCGCCTGAAAACCGGTATCAACCGTCACTCGTATTTTTTCCCTGTTGAGAAGACTACCCTCTAGCACAAACCATCCAGTATCCATCACCCCACCAGTTGGATTTTCAAATGCAATCTCAACTTTACGCTCTCGCCAGTAGTCACGTATGCGCGGCCATAATTCACTGGGGCTTACATCAACAATTATCCAGCTATTATTTTCCATACGCTGAATAACTACCTCACGATTTGACCGCCCTTCTATTTCACGCGGTCTGGGAACATCCAGAAATGCCACTGTATCGGTGGCATTAATTTCAGGAATAACCAACAAATCATCAATGACAATGCTATCAAAGTCAGGTGGAATCTCGGTACGAGGCAAGGATTCTGCTCTAAGATATTCGCCTTGGCGGTCCCGAAAAATGCCTTCTTCTCCAGTTAATCGATCCATTCCTGGGATCGTAAAATCTGGCAGCATCGAACATGCCGCCAGCATAGACAGGCATAATGAATACATACTCACAGAGATTAAGCGACTTGTGCGGACAGTTATTTTGAGCGTTTTTTTAAAACTGAAGTTGGTTTGCATCAAAAATTTCTTGCAAGCATTTTGGTTCATAAGACTCCAGTGTTAATCAGTGTAGCGCGCAAGAATTCTTGAAAACGAGAATCCAGCTCAACCAATGGTAAGCGTAATCCCACATCAATTTTTCCCATTTCATACAAAGCCCATTTAACAGCAACAGGATTTGCTTCTAGAAACAGATCCTTGTGCAATGCAGCAATACTAGTGTTGAGAAAGCGAGCCTCCTCTGCGAAGGATCGATCAGACTGTCCTTGCAGACCCAACTTACATATTCTGGCCATTATTCCGGGTATAACATTAGCAGTAACAGAAATATTACCTTTTGCGCCAGCTAGTATGAGCTCAAGCGCAGTTGCGTCATCACCCGAGTACACACTGAATTGTGCCGAACATTGTGACAAAAGTTGTCTGCCTCGATCCAAGTTCCCAGTTGCTTCTTTAATACCAATAATATTATGTACGCTAGACAGTTCAATTATGGTGTCAGGCAACAAATCGCATGCAGTACGACTTGGAACGTTATACAGAATTTGAGGAATCTCGACTGCAGCGGCAATTTTTTTATAATGTTCCAGAAGACCACGCTGGCTTGGTTTATTGTAATAAGGAGTTACCAGTAAACAGGCATCCGCACCCACCGACTTGGCTATGGCAGTCAGCTCAATAGCTTCGGATGTTGAATTAGATCCTGTACCGGCAATAACAGGTATTCGGCCGGCAACAGTAGTAACGGCACAGCGAATAACTTCGCAATGTTCGTCAACACTTAATGTCGCTGATTCGCCAGTTGTACCGACAGCAACAATAGCATCGGTTCCTTGAGCAATATGCCACTCTAAAAGACTGGTTAATGCTGGGTAATCAACTTCTCCGTTAACTTTCATCGGAGTAACCAGCGCAACTATACTTCCGCTTATCATGGCTTCCTCAATTGTTATATGTATATTTCTGAGTAAAAAATTAAATATATAGCTTTACTGCTAAATATCCATATTGGCACAATTTTTTAGCTAAAATTGTCACAACTACGGAGTTAATTTTATCTCATTCACCATTAAGTTAATACCTGATGACCTCATGCATGAGTAGGGCGTCACTCAACAATATATGATTTGAATAGCCACCTACATGCTAGGTGCAATAGCTCGGCCTTTTATTGGCCATGCTCTAATAATGGCTTTTATGAATGTAGCCAAGGGTATAGCAAAAAACACGCCCCAAAATCCCCAAATTCCACCAAACACCAAAACTGCAGTCAGTATCGCAATAGGGTGTAGTTTTACAGTCTCTGAAAATATTAAGGGCACCAGGATATTCGCATCAATAATATGAAGCACAAAATAGACAATCATTACCTGATAAAGATCAGCACTAAATCCCCATTGAAAAAAACCAACCAAAAATATTGGCACAATTATAAAAGTTGCTCCCAAAAAAGGAACAATAACTGCCAGTCCAATCAAAACTGACAATAACAATGAATAGTTTAATCCCAACAAGGTAAAAATAGTAAAACTAGCAACTCCCATTATTATCATCTGCAAGGCCTTCCCTCTAATATAATTGCCGAGCTGATCATTCATTTCGTGCCATATCTGAGCCATTACAGGGCGCTTTTCTGGCAACCAGCTTTCAAACCAATTCAAAAGTTTCTTAGAATCTTTCAACATGAAGAACACCATGATAGGCACTAGTACCAGATAAACCATCACAGAAGCTATGAGGGGAACACTGGAAAAAGAATATGAAAAAATATTTTTAGCTATCAATCCCACTTCTTGCTGGATAGAATTTAACCAAAGTTGAACTTGATCAGCAGTGAATACTTCAGGGTAATTTTCTGGCAATAACATTAATAAAGCTCGGGACTGTTCCATTACAATAGGCATGTCATTAATAAAAAATATGATGCGATTCCAAGCAAAAGGCAAGAACACAAACATGGTGAGGACAGTAAGACCGACGAACATGAAGTAGACCAGATAAACAGCCATTCTGTGATGCATGTGTAATTTTTCTAGAGAAGAAACTAACCCTTGCAATAGGAAAGTTAGCACCAAACTCCACAACAATGGCGCAATAATACTGCCCAAAGTCATCATGACCGAGAAAAAAATTAGCAGCAGCAGTGTAAAAATAATAGCTTCTTCCTCTGAGAAATAACGTTCGTAAAAGCCATTAAAAACTTTAATCATAATTTTGCCTTATGTGGAATTGAATAGCGGCTGTTTACGAAAATCTTGTAAGATTTAGGGTTTCTGCAACCAGTAATTGAATTTATCTGCCAACTTTTCTTTATGCAGTAGTTTGATACCACTCTGTTGAGAAAAAATGATGAAATCACGCTCAGACGTAGGGTCTGTTGCCATCACTTTTATTACTTTACCTGATTCCAATCGGTTTAGTGCTTGTTTGGTTTTAAGCAGTGGCATTGGACAAGTAAGACCGCATAGGTCAAGTTCCAAATCGAAGTAGTTTGTCATAACTCCATTCTAGCAAGCTAAGCTTTAAATTCCGAGTTATCCGTAGGAATAATCTGTATTATGTTAAGAGTATAAACAAGTATGTCATATTCAGGAAAACCTGGATGAAAGTAACCAATATTTTGCAGCAAATTTTTAACTTGTCACTGTTGCTGCCACTAACTTCCAACCTCCTAACTGCTCAGGTTAACCTGCCTGTGCTTGGTGATTCTGTTTCCGGTGTCATATCTACGCAACAGGAATATGATTTTGGTCGAGAATTTCTAAGATCGGTTCGAGGTCAAACCCTAGCACTCAATGACCCGTTAATAGCTGAATATATTGCTAGCCTAACCTACAAACTAGCAGCTACCAGCGAATTAACCGACCATCGTCTTGACTTCATTCTTATAGATAATCAAGTGCTTAATGCCTTTGCTGCCCCCGGGGGCATAGTGGGAGTAAACGCAGGTCTCTTTAGTTATGCGGAAACCGAAGGTGAGTTTGCATCAGTTCTAGCGCATGAACTTGCTCATATAAGTCAGCGCCACTACGCAAGGAACCTAGAACAGTCTCGCAATAGCACTATTCCCAATATGGCGGGCCTACTTGCTAGCCTGATTATTGCAGCAACTGTTGGCGGTGATGCCGGACAAGCGGCATTGTTAACAACTCAAGCTGTCGGTATAAATAACCAAATGCGCTTTAGCCGAAGTAATGAAGAAGAAGCCGATAGAATAGGAATACGCAATCTTTATAGTGCAGGATTTAACCCAGAAGATATGTCCAGCATGTTTGAACATATGCTTAGTTCCCACAATTTTTCCCAGCGTTTACCAGAATTTCTTTCTACTCACCCATTAGATGAAAATCGAATTGCAGACAGCAGCAATAGGGCGAACAATTATCCTGCTAATGAGCGCATTGAAAACATCGAGTTTCAACTGATGCGTCAGCGAGTATTAATTCATTATGCTGTTGATCCGCAGGTTGAAATTGAAACTCGCAAACGTGATCTCAATCAACTTAATGGTGTTGCCGCCACAGCAGCACGATATGGAATGGCATTAGCTCAATTGAAATTAGGACAATTTGTACAAGCCGGGGAAAGTCTGGACGAATTGTTACGCAGTGAGCCTAGCCGTATCACATATCAAATGCTGTCTGCAGATATTTTTGTTGCTGCCGAAAATTTTCCTCGCGCAATTTCAATTCTGGAAAATAGCTTGAGCATAAATCCAGATAATCACCCGCTAACAATGTCCTATGCAACAACACTAACCAAAGCTGGCCATTTTCAATTAGCAGCTGAAGTGCTAAAAAAACACGCGATTAAGTATCCAAATGACATGCAGCTTTGGTATGACCTTGCCGAGGTCCAAGGGTTAGCCGGAAACATAAGTGAAGTTCATCTCGCCAGAGCAGAATATTTCATCACAGTGGGAGATTTTGCCAAAGCCAGAGATCAACTTGAATTTTCACTTCGTCTTAACACTGACCCGTTGGTGATTGCTAGGTTACGTCAAAGGCAACAATACATACGTGACATTGAAAATAAATTCTATCGCTGATACTTGCAAATAATTTCAAAATTTATTTTTGATATAAATTAAGAATTATAAAACGTGCAGTTTTTTCTTAAAATTAAGCATACGTTGTAAGGGAATCATAGCCCGTCTGCCGAGTTCAGCATCTACCACAATCTCGTTGTCACCACGCAAGAGTGAGTTATAAAGATTTTCCATAGTATTCATTCCCATCCAGGGACATTGTGCACAACTGCGACAGGTAGCACCTTCCCCAGATGTCGGTGCCATAATGAACTCTTTTTCTGGCGCTAATTGCTGCATTTTGTAAAGAATGCCAAGATCTGTTGCTACAATAAATTGAAGCTCAGGTCTCGATTGCGCAGCCTTGATTATTTGTGTGGTAGAACCAATTACATCTGCAAGTTCTAAAACATTTAGTGGTGCTTCTGGGTGAGCTAGTACTGCCGCCTTTGGATACAAGTGTTTCATATCAAGCAGTCTCTTCGCTTTGAACTCTTCATGAACTATGCAGGCTCCATCCCACAACAAAATATCTTCACTGCATAACTTACGTTGAATGTATCTACCTAAATGTTTGTCTGGAGCCCAAATTACAGATTTACCTGACGCAAGAATATGTTCGACTACTTCTACTGCAATTGCGGAAGTTACTACCCAATCCGCTTGCGCTTTCACACCTGCAGAGGTGTTGGCATATACCACCACCTCGTGATCTGGATGTGCATTACAAAACCTTGAGAATTCATCAACTGGGCAGCCAATATCAAGAGAACAGGTTGCTGCTAGAGTCGGCATCAAAACAGTTTTTTCTGGGTTAAGAATTTTTGCAGTTTCTCCCATGAAACGTACTCCTGCTACCACCAAAGTATTCGCATCAGAGTTGGCTCCAAATCGCGCCATTTCGAGAGAATCAGCAACAAAGCCACCGGTTTCTTCTGTAAGAGATTGAATTGTAGAATCAGTATAATAATGCGCTACAAGGACAGCATTTTTTTGCTGCAAAAGAACTTTGATTTTTTCTTTGTAGTCAATCTGTAATTGCGGGGTGATTAATTTGTTAGCAGGAATTTTATTCAGCCATGTACGGACCAATGTCCGATCAGCAACCAATTCAGAATTTATTTTGTCAGTTATTTCCATACTAAATGCAAAAATTTTGGCTTGCCATTTAATTGCCGTAGCTTAAGGTAGCTTTTAGGATAAATAAAAAAGGCTGCGTATAAGGCAGCCTGATTGTAACTGAGATTATTGAGAGAAACTAAAATGGTGGGTCGTGCGCGATTCGAACGCGCGACCAATTGGTTAAAAGCCAACTGCTCTACCGGCTGAGCTAACGACCCATTTAAGAAAGTCGGCATAGTACGCAAAGATGCCAAAATTACAAGTATTTTCCTTATCTTGATTCTACTTATCCTGGTATTTTACCGACTTGTTAGAACTTTTTCATCTTCAAATATCATAAGGTCTGGTAATGGGTTGGATCAAAGTTATTTGCCTCCAAAAATCCTTTGCTGCGAAAACGACAGCTATCGCATTTACCACACGCTCGACCAACAGCATCGGCCTGATAACAAGAAACTGTAGCGCTATAGTCAATACCTAGTTTGAGTCCCGTAACAATAATTTGGGATTTACTCATGTCGATTAACGGGGTGAGTATCTTTAGTTCTCTTCCTTCTACACTAGCCTTAGTTGCCAAATTTGCCATAATTTGAAAGGCTGAGATGAAATCTGGCCTACAATCAGGATAGCCAGAATAATCTAGAGCATTCACACCAATATATATGGCTTCGGCACCCAGAACTTCTGCCCATGCAAGAGCATACGACAGAAAGACCGTATTGCGCGCCGGAACGTAGGTGATGGGGATACCATGTGTTTCGTGTTCAGGCACAGCTATAGAAGAATCAGTGAGTGCAGAACCACCAATCTCACTCATATCTAATTTAATTATTTTGTGCATTGAAATTTGCATTTGTTTTGCAAGGCGAACTGCCGCACCAAGTTCACTACGATTTCGCTGACCATAATCAAAACTTAGACCGTAACACTCGTAACCCTGAGTTTTGGCGATAGCAAGACAAGTCGCGGAATCGAGCCCCCCAGAAAGAAGTACCACGGCTTTGGCACAAGAATTGGTATTAGCTAGATTTGCAGCGTCTTTGGATTGAAATGTAATAAAGGACATCTGTCAGCGACCCATAGCATCTGCCCACAAATATTTATGCAATTGAACCTGCATACGCACTGGAAGCCTATCTCTTAATATCCAATCAGCCAAGACCCCTGGTGCGAGCGCGGCATGACTTGGTGAAAAAAGTACATCTGAAACTTTAGTAGTTAATGCAAATTCTATTATTTTGGATTTTGACCAGAAGTAATCATTTTCATCACAAATCACGAATTTAATTTGATCATTCCTGGATAAATGATCAATGTTAGAATAGAGGTTACGGTTATGTTCCTCTGAACCTGGAGTTTTTATATCCATAACTTTACTAACACGACTGTCTACCTGCGCAATATCTAGTGCACCACTGGTTTCTAAAGATACTTCGTACCCAGCATCACAAAGTAGGGTTAATAGAGGCAGGCATGACAACTGGGACAGTGGCTCACCACCGGTTACAGTTACATACCGAGGGGAGTAAGACGAAACTTCACGCAGCACTTGATCCAATTTGTATATTATTCCTCCAGTAAATGCATAGGAGGTATCGCAATAAGCACATCGTAGGGGGCATCCAGTTAGACGGACAAACACCGTTGGGCAACCTACTGTACGAGATTCCCCCTGCAGTGAAAAAAATATTTCAGTTATACGTATATTTACATTCATGATACTGAATGAAGACAGTAGAATTTCAAGGATATGAAAACGTTCTTAAATAGGATTGGAAACTTGTAGGGTCATTACTGCCCATTCAAATAGTTTTCTGCTTCTCGGATTTCTGTTGAACTATCCGGATAACGAGTAGCGATTTCTCGCCAAGTTTGATCAGCAAGACTTAAATCGCCTAACTGCTTGTAAGCTACACCCAATTTTAACATGGCACCCGCTGCCTTGGGGTCTTGCGAATAATCGGATAGGATTTTGTTGAAAACATCTATCGCTTGACTAAAACGTGAAACCAAAATGAACGCTTCGCCTTGCCAATAATAGGAATTAGTCAAATAACGCCCCTGAGGGTAATTATCAATATAAGATTGAAACATGCTGATAGATTCTTCGTAATTACTTTGCTCAAGTAATAAATTTAACGATGTCCGATATAATTCCTGCTCATCCATTTGGCCAACTAACGCAGGGAGGGGAGCACCAGCCGGTTGTACAAATACAGGTACTGCTTCTGAGCGTGTTCCTTGAGTTGAGTTATTTGCTTGAACGCTTTCTCCAACTGCTGATGTAGATCGTTGAATTGATGAATCAACAGTAGAAACTTCGGCTTGACCAGTTTTTGATAAGAGTGCTGCAGGACTCGCCCCGGACACCTCAGAAGTAGCTACATCAGCTCCGTTCTGGGAGGAAATACTAAGGCGACGATCGATATCAAGGTAACGATCACGCTGTTCAGTTTGTATTTTTTTTATCTGAAAGTTTTGCTCTTCAACTATTCCGCGCAGGGTTTGGACTTCCTGTTGCAGTGTTTCAAGTTGCTCATACAAACTAATCACCAAGTCATTGTTGGACCCTGCTTGTGATGATGAAGTCTGATTTCGAATGCTGGAATTACCAGCCCCAGAATTTGTGACAGGGACTTGAGCAAGGACAGAAAGTGACAAAAAAACCAGAGCTAACAAAAAAGCTTTTAGCATATTGACCTTCCAAAAAAAAAAGCCGGGCGAACCCGGCTCAATTAGATTTTGTGACTCTTATTTCATTTCAACACGACGGTTCTTTGAGTAAGAAGCCTCAGAAGTACCACTATCTGCCGGCATTTCTTCTCCATAACTTACTGTTTCCATCTGACCTGCTGAAACGCCCTGTACCTGGAGGTATCTTTCTATTGACTGTGCACGACGCTCACCAAGTGCAAGGTTATATTCGCGAGTACCACGCTCATCAGCATGACCTTCTAATCGGATATTTTTGCTCGGATTAGCTTTCAAATCGTTCGCATGGTGTACAAGTGCATCCCGGTCTTCTGCACTGAGATCTGATTTGTCAAATTCAAAATAGAATATCTTTTTGGCCAAAGCTGCATCACGTGCTGCAATTTCTGCAGCTGAAAGACCACCTGCATTTCCAGCACCTGAAGCGTTAGCATTGTTGGTAGTTGCGGGTGTAACTGCGGTTGATTCTTCAGCATCATTGGAGGCGCAAGCCACCATCATCACTGATAACAAAGCAGCCATACCTAATTTCAGAACGGTGTTATATTGCATACAAACTCCTCGGTTTTATTATGCTAGGGCAAAAACTGCTATATTCTCGTCACTTTTTAGTAAAGTAACAAGTCCCATTGCATTATTTTTTGAACTTTTTATTTAGATTAATGTCTTTTTTAACTCTTGAGCTACCCTATCAATTAAGGTAAGGCGACCAAGCCGGCTCTCTTACATCTCCTTCGGCGATAGGCAGTTGGAACTTTACTCTACCGTCAATGGAAACTGCGTTAAGAATTCCCCGATTTCCTGATTTCGACGCATACATAATCATGCTAGCGTTAGGTGCTATTGTAGGCGATTCATCAAGCGATGTCTCTGTCAATATTCTTATAGTACCTCGATCAAGATTCTGAATTGCAAGATGGTAGTCGTCAGTAGTGTCAAGCCTATGAATTAGGACCAAATTCTTACCATCCTGTAGCATCATCCCTTTGGAATTATAGGTGCCCTCGAAGGTCACTCTTTCAGACCAACCAGTATCCAAGGCAACCTGATAGATTTGTGGTCGTCCATTCCCGCCTTGTTCAGAAGTATAGATCAATGACTTACTATCGGGCATCCAACTGGGCTCTGTATCTACGGCAAAATGAGTGGTAATTTTTCGTAAATCTCTGGTTTTTAAGTCCATTACAAAAATATCTGGGTTGCCATCCTTTGAAAGCACCATTGCCATTTTAGTGCCATCAGGTGACCACACTGGAGAGCTGTTGATCCCGGGGAAATCAGTTATTTGCTCTCTTGTACCAGTCCCTAGATCCTGAATATAAATTCGTGGCCGAGTTGATTCAAAACTGACATAGGCAATCTGACGTGCATCAGGTGACCAGGATGGAGACATAATGGGTTCTTGCGAATTTAACAATACTTGAGCACGGCCACCATCTGCATCTGCCATGTTCAACTGATAGTTTGACTCAAGCTGAGATATTCGTTGCGATGTAATGTACAAAATCTTTGTTCCAAAAGCTCCCCTTACTCCTGTTACTTGCTCGAACACGACATCACTTATCTGATGTGCAATGTCACGCAGTTGAGATTCTGTACCGCTTATCACCTCTCCAATCATGCGCATTTCGCGGACTACATCAAACAATTCATATTGCACTTCAAAAAGCTCACTGTTATTAGAACGCATGATTTTGCCAATCAACAAATAATCAGAACCCAAAAAACGCCAGTCACGAAAAAAAACTTCATTTTCCTCATGTGGTGTACTCAGCATGTTCTCTTCTGCAATGGGAGAAAACTCGCCGCTGTTACGTAAATCTCTGTTAACAACATCCGTGATATTTTCACTTAACACGCCAAAGCCTTGCCATTCGAAAGGCACTATAGCTATAGGTACTGGATTATCAACGCCTTGGGTAATCTGGATTGTTAATTGTTGAGCATGCGCAAGACTGCACATTAGATAACCAAAAAAGAAAAAACCTCTCAGATAATGTTTGATCATTGTATTAATTTCTCTGGCCTAATGAATTGGAGATTTATACGTCTAAAATTTTCATCGAACACTTTCGGTGGCAAATCTTGTAATTCAGGAAAACTTTCTGCACTTTTGACAGCAGAAATTATTGATCGATCAAATACATCATTACCACTTGATTGCACTATTTCACTTGTGATTACTTCTCCTGTAGGAGTAAGAACCAATCGAATAACAGCAGTCATACCATTGGGCGAGTTTTCAGGAATATTCCAATACATTTGAATTATTTCTTTAATTTTAGCTGCGTATTGAGCAACCAAACTTGCCTGAGCACTTTGCGCTTGTGCTTGATCAGCAGCCTGCTTAGCAGCATCTTGTTGTGCTGCTTGGGCGCGCGCTACTTGCTGTAGTCGCTCGCTCTCTTTACGAGCGGATTCTCGTTTAGCTGTTTCCTCTTTTTTTGCAGCAGCATCCTTCTCTTGCTGTTGTTGTGCTCGGGTTTCAGATTCCTTCTTCCGCTGAGTTTCCGCAAGCTGATTTTCTTGTTGAACACGATCTCTTTCCTTTTTTTGTTCTTGTTCTTTAGCAGCATTACGTTCACGTTGTTGATCTGTACGCTGCTGTTGTCTTTGTTGCTCCAATTCTTCAATGCGTCGAAGTCGCTGGGGGTTTTCCTTTATCACAGTAGCGCTAACAAACGTTTGCGGCTCTACAATTAAAAAATCAGCAGGACTATTTTTGGTGGGCAACAGGATATAAAGCAAAAAACCATGCAATATTAAAGCGAACACAACACCAGGTGGATAGCCATCAAATTTAAGTAACCAGTTCATCATGTCTGGATGCTCAAGGACCAACTCCATTAGGAGGTTGTGTGATGAGTCGTACTCCCTTTGTTCCAGCGGATTCCAAAGTCGATAACAAGCTCATTACCACACCATAATTTATGACAGCATCTGCCTCAAGGAATACGGGAACTTCAGGATTTGCAGCCATTATTTTAGCCACATTTTCGCCTAAAAGTTCTAGTGGAACCGGCTCTGGGTTTTCCTGAGTGGATTCACCCAGACTGATGAAATACATTCCTTCTGCATTTATTGATACCACCAAGCTTTGTTCTTCATCTTCCTCTACAACTTCGGAATTAGCTTGTGGTAAATCTACCTTCACACCCTGGGTTATCAAGGGTGTAGTTACCATAAAAACAATTAACAGTACCAGCATTACATCAATCAACGGTACTACATTGATTTCTGCCATAGGTTTGCGTCGTTGATTTCGATTTGTTTGCATCAGCCTTTTTCCGCGCTGCGTTTGCTATGAGCCTGACGATGCAGAATGCTGGAGAATTCATCCATAAAAGTATGATAACTGTGAACAATGGATTCCACGTTGGAAGAATAGCGGTTATAAGCAAAAACTGCCGGGATTGCTGCAAATAAACCCATTGCAGTAGCAATCAAGGCTTCTGCAATGCCCGGTGCTACAACCGCAATACTGGCCTGGGTCTGATTAGCTAGACCAATAAACGAATTCATGATGCCCCATACCGTGCCAAACAAGCCAATATACGGCGATAAAGAAGCAACAGTTGCCAACAAAGCCAAATGTTTATCTAATACTTTTTCTTCGCGTGCCAAAGCCACCCGCATTGCTCTTTGTGCACCCTCCATCACCGCATCTGAATCAATGCCATCTTGCTGGCGCAGTCGAGTGAACTCTTTGAAGCCTGACCGAAAAAGGTTTTCAAGTCCTATGACTGCTGTGTTGCCTTTCTGCTTGCTGGAACCATCCCTAAACAATTGGCTTAGATCAATGCCAGACCAAAATCTTTTTTCAAAGGCGCCTACTTCATTATTGGCATCACTGATTACAATCCATTTCTGCACAATAATGACCCATGACATTATTGAGAGAAACAATAACATTAACATAACCAATTTCACGGCCAATGTGGCACCAATAATCAGACCCACAAAACTCATCGATTCGTTCATTTAATCCTCAAAATTTCTATAAATATTACTGATTTTCAAACAAATCCTTGTCCTTGGCCGCCAGAGTCAATCCAAAATGGCGGTATGCATAAGGTGTGGCTATTCTGCCTCTGGGGGTACGTTGAATAAAGCCCTGTTGTATAAGATACGGTTCTAGTACATCTTCAATTGTTCCCCTTTCTTCACTGAGTGCCGCTGCTAAACTGTCTGCACCCACCGGTCCTCCGTCAAACTTCTCAATGATAGTCATTAACAAACGTCTATCCAAATTATCAAATCCGTTTTTGTCTACACTAAGCATATCCAGTGCGGCACTCGCAATTGTTACATCGATGCTACCATCTCCTTTTACTTCGCAATAATCCCGCACCCTACGCAACAAGCGGTTGGCAATTCGGGGAGTGCCACGCGATCTTTGGGCAATTTCAATTGCCCCTCCCTCCGTGCAACTTGTACCTAAAATAGCTGCTGAACGTGTCACTATTCTGGTCAGTTGCTCAACTGTATAAAACTCCAGTCGTTGAACTATCCCGAAACGATCACGCAACGGAGATGTCAGGAGACCAGCTCGCGTGGTAGCACCCACTAAAGTAAAAGGGGGCAAATCCAACTTCAGAGAACGGGCCGCAGGCCCTTCTCCAATCATTATGTCTAGTTGATAGTCTTCCATGGCCGGATACAAAATTTCTTCTATGGCTGGACTCAAACGGTGAATCTCATCAATAAACAACACATCGCCTGCTTCAAGATTAGTTAGCATCGCGGCGAGATCGCCAGCTTTCTCGAGTACAGGTCCGGAAGTCGCCTTAAGGGACACGCCCATTTCGTTAGCAATAATATGGGAGAGCGTAGTTTTTCCTAAGCCAGGTGGACCGAAAATCAAAGTATGGTCAAGAGGCTCACTACGTTTTCGGGCAGCACTAATGAAAATTGCCATCTGGTTTTTGACTACATCTTGCCCGATATAATCAATTAATTTACCAGGTCGTATGGCACGATCTTGAATATCTTCGTTACCAGAGGGACTTGCTGAAATAGTTCGCTCTTCTTCGCGCATAATTCGTTTGTTTTTGATTAACCGGCCGAAGCCCGAGCTATATTTTTTAATGCAAGGCGTATTAGTTGTTCTGTGCCGGCTGTTTGACCGCTGGTTTCTAGACCTGCGGCAGCAAGTGCCACTGCACGACTGGCTTCCTGTATTTTATATCCCAAGGACACCAATGCAGATTCTGCTTCCTGAATAAAACTACCCTCTATAATTTTGAGTGAATGCGACGAATTAGTTATAGGCGGGAATTCCTGCTCCCATTTTTTGAGTCGGTCGCGCAATTCGATAATCAAACGCTCGGCTGTCTTACGCCCTACTCCAGGAAGTTTGACCAGCGCGTTCACATCATTATTCATCACACTTGCAACAAATTTGCTACTGTCCATATGGGAAAGCAAAGCTAATGCCAGTTTAGGCCCAACACCATTTACTCTAAGCATCAGACGAAACAAACTACGATCTTTCAAATCAATAAAGCCATATAAAAGTTGGGCATCTTCTCGTACGACAAAATGAGTATAGAGGACAATGTTTTGACCAAGATCGGGCAGTTGAAAAAGTGTGGTCAGTGACACTTCGACTTCGTACGCTACTCCTTGCACATCCAGCAATATTTCGGTGTGGTCCTTAGCCAGCAACAACCCCTGCAAACGCCCTATCATCTGATTAGTAAAACCCTATATTTCAGTTGGTTACAACCGGAGCATACGCCCACGGCGACTGGATCGCACACCCGCCATTCGGACCAACGTGTGCTGTGTATGAGCATGACACACTGCCACAGAAAGTGCATCAGCCGCATCTTCGCCTGGCGTATCAGATAAGCGTAACAGGGTTTTGATCATATGCTGCATTTGTGCCTTGTCTGCAGTGCCAGTGCCAACAAGCGCCTTCTTGATCTTACGGGTAGCATATTCAAATATTTCCAGTTTATGGTTGCTACAGACCACCATCGCAACTCCGCGAGCATGCCCGAGCTTTAAAGCTGATGATGCGCTCTTACCTACAAACACCTCTTCGATTGCAGCAAATTGAGGTTGATACTCAGCGATAACATGGGAGAGCGACTCAAAAATAACCTGAAGTCGATCTGGAAAGGCCAAAGTTTCAACTCTGATTACTCCACAGGTGAGGTAGTCAAGCCGCGAACCCATCGCATTAATAAGACCATAACCACATTTTCTAGAACCTGGATCTATACCGAGAATGATAGCCATGGAGTTGGTGTTTCCTATTCGCCTGCGACCTGTTCCCGCAAACGGATATTGAGTTCGCGTAATTGTTTTGCTGGCACTACCCCTGGTGCATCTGTTAGCAAACAACTTGCTGACTGCGTTTTAGGAAATGCAATTACATCACGTATGGACTGCGAACCCGTCATCATCATAATCAAGCGATCTAAACCAAAGGCTAGGCCGCCATGGGGAGGAGCTCCATATTTAAGTGCATTAAGGAGAAATCCAAATTTTTCTTCTGCTTCTTCCGGACCAATTCCCAATAGTCTGAAAACTGTCTGCTGCATTTGACTTTGGTTTATCCTAATGGAACCGCCACCGAGTTCGGTGCCATTGAGAACCATGTCATAAGCACGCGACAAGGCTGCCAGTGGCTTGGCTTGTAATTCTTCAGGGGTACATGAAGGAGCAGTAAATGGATGATGTACTGAAGTAACATTACCTTCTTTATCTTGTTCAAACATCGGGAAATCGACAACCCAAAGCGGCGCCCAAGATAACTGCTGTAGCTTTAAATCCAACCCTATTTTTACTCGCAAAGCTGCCAAAGCATCGTTAACCACTTTGGTTTTATCTGCACCAAAGAAAATAATGTCACCCGTGGCTGCACCACAACGCGCCAATACTTCTTGCACAACTTTCTCAGGCATGAATTTAAGTATGGGTGATTGCAATCCATTAAGGCCGCCTGCCAAGTCATTTACTTTTATCCAGGCTAAACCTTTGGCACCGTATAGTGCGATAAAGGTGGTGTAGTCATCTATTTGTTTGCGAGTAAGTACACCACCGCCCGGCACTTTCAGGGCAACCACTCTGCTGGCAGAATCGTTGGCAGGGGTATTAAACACCTTAAATTCCACAGTTCTCATTAAATCTGCTATATCGACGAATTCCATCGTGAACCGCAGATCAGGTCTGTCTATCCCAAAACGTCGGACGGATTCCAAATAGGTCATGCGCGGAAATTCAGGTAACTCCACCCCCAGATGTTTAGTGAACACTTGGCGGATCATGGTTTCAGTTATTGCCATGATGTCCTCTTCGGACATAAACGATGTTTCTATATCAATTTGAGTAAACTCAGGTTGCCGATCAGCACGCAAATCTTCATCACGAAAACATTTGGCAATTTGATAATAACGATCCAGCCCTGCCACCATTAAAAGTTGCTTAAATAACTGGGGAGATTGGGGCAAAGCAAAAAACTTGCCCGGATGAGTCCGACTTGGCACCAGATAATCACGCGCACCTTCAGGAGTAGCGCGAGTTAGGATTGGCGTTTCAACATCTAGAAATCCATTGGTATCCAAAAAATTACGCACGGTACTGGTGACTTGCGAACGCAAGCGCAGGCGGTTAAGCATGTCTGGGCGACGTAAATCCACAAACCGGTTACGCAAGCGTACATCTTCACCTGCTAGCGTATGTTCATCTAGTTGGAAAGGAGGGGTTTCCGCTGTATTTAGAATTTCGAGATCCGTGCACAACACCTCTATTTTGCCAGAAGCTTTCTCAAGGTTTTCTGTACCTTGGGGCCTCGCACGCACCAAACCAACAATTTTCACCACAAACTCACTGCGAACTTGTTCTGCGCGAGAGAAACTTTCTGCTGTATCTGGATCAATCACAACCTGAGCGATGCCGTCACGATCCCGTATATCGAGGAAAATCACACCACCGTGATCACGACGGCGATGTACCCAGCCACAAAGTGTTGTCGTTTGACCGATGTGGTCTACATTGAGGGCACCACAATAATGGGTTCGCATAGCTTAGTCCTGCTTGGTAATGACGTAGTTAAACAATTGTTGAATGTTGTTGGCCATTTTATTCAAACCTAATAAAAATATTGCGGCAACAGACAACTGCAGATTTTCTATTTGGTGGAGTGATCTGTCGCAGACTTATTGTCTTTTTTAGGTGGGTTTTCGCCTTTGCGTTCGACATTACCCATTTTTTTCTCAACCGTTTTATCATTTTTAGCTGAATCCGGCTTATTTGATGCACTTGATTCCTTTGTATTATTGCTGTTACCCGAGCCAGCAACAGAAGCACTAACATCAGAGCTACTCGTCTTGGTTTCTCCGGTATTTTTGCTGGTGTTGTCTTCAGCGCCAACACTAGTACTTTCGCCAGCTCCATTTTTCTTAGTACCTGTTTTGAAATCAGTCTCGTACCAACCTGATCCCTTTAAACGGAAACTACTCGCCGAAATCAGTTTTACCAATGATGGATTGCCGCACTGAGGGCAATCTATAAGTGCCGGATCGCTCAATTTTTGTATTTTTTCTAGCTTGCCAAGGCATGATTCACAGCGATATTCATATATAGGCATATTTAATTACTCAATATTTCTGCATGTGGCGTTGTTTTAGGGCATTTTTTTATTAGATGCGCTACAACAATACAAACAGTTCGCGCAACCAGATGTTTGCAGGGGGTTGGTAAAAAGCGCGGCATTGTAACTTATTTCCTTTTTTTACCCACATCAACTTATTCAACTTGTACAGTCTTTTTCAGACATTAGTTACAAAAATATATTGATTTAGGTAAGACAACAAATATCAAAAAAAAAAATTTGCATGTATCTCCAAAAAGTTTTAACAAAATCCTTGCCGGGCTGTTTTGATTCCGATATAAATGGAGCTGATAGTCAGAGCAGCAATTTACAGGGTAGTATTATCCAGAACCTGATATCTCTGAATAGAAGCTCACACTTACCGACTTAAAAATTTTAGTGTCCTTTAACAGGGTCAAAAATTGTTACCATAAGTTAATAAGTTAATAAGTTAAAAGCTTCTTGCAATGCTTAGATCCTGAGTAGTGAAATAACTTTAACCCAGATCGAAAATTTTGATCTTCCCTTAACAACACACGACAAATCAGAAGAGACCTAGTATGGCTGGCAAAAAAATAACTAAGCAAGCACCTGCAAAAAAAACCTCTGCTATCGCAGATAAATTCACCAAAACAGCAATCTTAATTTCTCTGTCCGAAGACACCGGTCTGAGCAAGAAACAGGTTGGATCGGTTCTTGATGGGCTCACCGATCTGATAGAGAGACATCTCAAAAAACGTGGAGCTGGCGAGTTTACTCTGCCTGGCCTGCTTAAGATCAAAGCTGTTAAGCGCCCTGCTCGCCCTGCTCGTAAAGCTGTTCCAAATCCGTTCAAACCCGGAGAATTAATGGATATACCCAAAAAACCAGCATCTGTTCGAGTTAAAGTTCTGCCGCTGAAAAGATTAAAAGGATTTGCCGAACTGTAAGTCGTAATAATTAGACGGCGCTAAACACTGTCTGACACTGAAAGTCTTACAAAAAAAGCAGCCTCAGGGCTGCTTTTTTGTTGAATCAACTTATATTTCCCAGTTGAGCTTTTCCAAGTTAAGTCTCCAAACGGTAATACTCGATGCGTACTTCCCAATACCTACTTGCCACAACCCGGGAAACCCCGGCAGATGCCGTTGTAGTAAGTCATCAGTTGATGTTAAAGGCTGGTCTTATCCGCAAGCTTGCTGCCGGCATGTACACTTGGCTGCCAATGGGTTTGAGAATTTTGCACAAAGTTACTCATATTGTACGAGATGAAATGAATAAAGCAGGTGCCATGGAAGTTTCCATGCCCGTGGTGCAACCTGCCGAACTTTGGCAAGAATCCGGCCGCTGGGATGTAATGGGTGATGAACTTCAACGATTCAAGGACCGACATCAGCGTGACTTTTGTCTTGGCCCTACACATGAAGAAGTCATCACTGACTTGGTTCGAAACGAATACAGCAGTTACAAACAGTTACCCGTAAACATTTATCAAATACAGACTAAGTTTCGTGATGAACGCCGACCACGTTTTGGGGTAATGCGTGCCCGTGAATTCATTATGAAAGATGCTTACTCATTTCACCTAAACAAGGACAGCTTGCAACAAACCTATGACCTGATGTATGCCACTTATCAACGTATCTTTACCCGTCTCGGTTTCAATTTTCGTGCGGTAATGGCCGACTCCGGCAATATCGGCGGTTCCTGCTCCCATGAATTCCATGTGTTAGCTGATGCCGGTGAAGACCTAATTGTGTTCAGCGATCAGAGTGACTATGCGGCCAACCTGGAAATGGCATCCGCATTGCCTCCCAATGTTGCCGATACTCCAGCTGCAACCAAGGCTATGGAAAAAGTGGCCACTCCTGCAAGCCATTCAATTGATGAAGTCGCCACATTTTTACAAGTGGCACCCGATAACATTGTCAAAACCCTAATCGTTGCCGGTGAATATAATGCTGATACTGGTAAACAAGGTCTAGTTGCTTTGGTGTTACGCGGCGATCACCAGTTAAACGAGATCAAGGCTGGCAAAATCAAGGGTGTACTTTCCCCTTTGACATTTGCATCCGACTTACAGATCTTGGCAGCGATTGGCTGTTTGCCTGGCTCTCTGGGGCCGGTGTATCTCAACATCCCCGTGTTTGTAGACCAGAGCGCCGCAGTCCTCAGTGACTTTGTATGTGGTGCTAATGTAGAAGGTTTTCACTTACGTGGTGTCAATTGGAATCGTGATTGCAACTACACCCGGATTGAAGATATGCGAAACGTCGTCGAAGGTGATGCCAGTCCTGATGGCAAAGGCACCTTATCCATAAAACGCGGCATCGAAGTGGGGCATATTTTTCAATTGGGCAATAAATACAGCAAAGCCATGAGCGCCACTGTTTTGGATGAAACTGGACGAATTAGTGTTATGGAAATGGGATGTTATGGCATTGGTGTAAGTCGAATCGTAGCGGCAGCGATTGAACAAAGTCATGACGACAAAGGAATTATCTGGCCCGAAAATATCGCGCCATTTCACGTGGCTTTAATCCCGCTCAATGCCCATAAAACCCCGCGTGTATTAGATGTTTGTGAACAGCTTTATCGAGAGTTTACTGCAGCAGGCGTTGAGGTATTACTGGACGATCGCGACAAAAAAACTAGTCCAGGAGTGAAATTTGCGGATATGGAGCTGATTGGTATACCACACAGACTGGTTGTGTCTGACCGTGGGCTCGAAAATGACTTAGTTGAATATAAACATAGAACTCAATCAGAAAGTCAGATGTTGCCATTGTCAGAAATAGTCAGCTATTTAAACGGATTATTGACCTCGCGATAATAAACTACAACGGGGCGAGCAAATCCACGCCTAACTGTTAACTTGACTGCCAGTGCTGCCTCAATACTATGGTTACTAAGGCACTTATGAATCAAAATGGCAGGCGCCAAAAACAAACTTGGGACAGATCTTCATTACCTTTGTTCCTCCCAATTTATTTTTAATCCCGTATGGAATCGTTGTTATGAGCCAACCCTATATTCTTGTGCTTTATTACAGTCAAAGTGGTGCGGTTGCAGAAATGGCACGGCAAATAGCGCGTGGAGTTGGTTTGGTAACAGGCATGGAAGCTCGGCTGCGTACCGTGCCGGTAGTTTCTACTGTGTGTGAAGCAACTGCACCATCGGTTCCAATGCAAGGTGCTGTTTATTGTAATGAAGCAGACTTTGCCGGCTGTAGCGGACTGGCGATGGGTAGCCCCACTCGTTTTGGAAATATGGCTGCCGCCTTGAAATATTTTCTTGATGGCACCGGTGCGCAATGGTTCAGCGGCAGTATGATCAACAAACCCGCCGGGGTTTTTACTTCAACTTCCTCGCTGCATGGCGGCCAAGAAAGTACCTTGCTTAGCATGATGCTACCGCTCTTACATCACGGTATGATTTTTTGTGGTATCCCCTACAGTGAAGCAGGCTTAAATCAAACAGTTACAGGTGGCACGCCTTACGGACCCTCCCACTATGCGGGTATAGATAATATGCAACCATTGTCAGAGCATGAAAAAACATTGTGCCAGGCCTTAGGCAAACGCTTGGCTACCTTGGCCATGCAATTAAAATTATCTGCATGCTGATGCTGCAACTATCCTCTGTCACCGTATTACATAGTATCGTACTAGTTTGCTGCACTGCGCTGTTGGTCTTGTTTACCCTGCCATTATTATTGATAGAAAATGCAAGTTACGGATTATGGCTGATGCAAGCTGTGCCCTTGTTGCTAACCCTGCCAGGACTAATACTTTTTAAATCCCGTAATTTGCAATGGCTCGGTTTTTTAGTGTTGTTTTATTTATTAGAAGGTATTTTGCAAATTTACTCAGCACTTATACTCCTGCAAATAACCGGTGTACTGACCACACTTGTTTGTTTTGTGTTGTTTATAGCGGTTATTGTCAAACTAAGAACTGAAACACCTCATCGACTTAAGGATTAACCCCATGGCTGTTACTCCCAATCCATTTGTACGATTTTTTTCCGCCTTGCTTTATATTTTTAGGCTTTTCAGGTCGGTTATATTAAATCTGATTTTCTTGTTGTTGGTGATCACGGTATTCGCCGGTTTGATGGAGACAACAACAACACTTGTGCCACAGGGTAGTGCCCTGCTATTGGATCCTGTTGGTGTAATCGTCGAACAAAAATCTTACACCAATCCACTTGATAGATTGACTACAGCGACAACCGGCTCAGTAGATGCAGGTGAAGTATTACTGCAGGACGTGCTGGATGCCATCAATCTGGCTGCAACTGATGATCGAATAAGCTCTATGGTGGTGATGACCGATTCGTTTGCCGGTGGTGGTTTCAGCCATTTGCAGGAAATTGGTCAGGCTTTGTTAAAGTTTAGACAACAGGGAAAACTTATCTATGCCTGGGGCAATTCATTCAGTCAAAGTCAATATTTTCTGGCAGCACATGCTGATGAAATTCTCCTCAACTCTTATGGTGCTGTCGACATAGAAGGCTTTGGTGCATGGCAAAACTACTTTAAGGATGCTCTCGATAAACTGGGTGTAAACGTCCATATTTTCAGGGTAGGAGAATATAAATCTGCCGTAGAACCTTATGATCGCAATGATATGTCGCCCGAGGCAAAAGCAAATTACACACAGTTGTTAACTGATATGTGGCGGTTGTATGTCAACGACATAAGCTCTTTACGAAAACTGGAACCGGGTGTAATTGATACCTACGTCAACACCTTCGATCAACAATTGACTGTCTACGCTGGCGATAGCGCAGTACTGGCGCAACAAACGGGCCTGGTCGATCGCATCGAAAGTCGAAACAAGAGCCTCGACTATCTGCGTGGTGAAATAGGCATTCAAGGTGAAACATTTTCCAGCGTTGGATACCTACCTTATTTAAGCACCCAGCACTCAGCTTTTGAGAATACAAGAAAAAACGCTGCGATAGGCTTGATTGTTGCCAGCGGTGACATCGTTGAAGGCGAAGCTCCCCGGGGTGAAATTGGGGGTGATACCTTAAGCTCAATCATTCGTAGTGCAAATTATGATGATTCTATCAAGGCTCTGGTATTACGAATCAACAGTGGAGGTGGCAGTGCTTTTGCCTCAGAAATAATCCGTGCCGAATTGGCTGCATTCAAGGACACCGGCAGACCAGTGGTGGTTTCCATGGGTAATGTTGCTGCATCGGGTGGCTACTGGATTGCTACACCTGCAGATCAAATATGGGCAAGTGCATCTACCATCACCGGCTCGATTGGAATTTTCGGAATCTATCCAACCTTTGAGAATGTTTTCAGCAAAATTGGTATTGGCACTGATGGTGTAGGGACTACCGAACTTGCAGCATATGCAACCCTTGGTCGTGCTTTGCCACCGCTAGCAGAACGATCTTTGCAATTAACAGTAGAAAACGGCTACGCCCGTTTTATAAATCTAGTTGCCGAGTCTAGAAAAATCGATGCACAAGCTGTTGATGCCGTAGCACAAGGCCAGGTATGGTCGGGCCAAGCAGCACTAGAGCGCGGGCTTGTTGATCAATTGGGCGATCTTGATGCAGCAATCGCTGCTGCAGCGGATCTCGCCGGACTGAGCACTTATGACACCCGTTTATTGGAAGCAGAATTAAGTCCTGGAGAAAAATTTCTGCAACAAATAGTCGACAACACCTTGGTGAGAAATCTGTTGGCACCTGTTTTGGTAAGCACCGATCGCCAAAATCCTGTGGCGCTAATGTTGCAAGGATTGGAACGAGAACTAGGCCAACTGGTTAAGCTGAATGATTCTCATGCCCTATATTTGAATTGTTTCGAATGTAATCGACTGACTCTGACTGATTGAGCCTTTACCAAAACATTACATCTTTAACAAATGGAATGGTGAGGCGGCGTTGTTCAACCAAAGAAAATGTATCCAACTTATCCAATACCGCCATCAGGTCATGCATATTACGACTGTTGCGCAGCATGATGTATTGTGCAACTTCCTCTTTCAACTCTAGGCCTAGTTGCTGGGCACGTAAACGAAGTGCGATCGCTTTGTCAGTATCATCAGACTGCTCGACCTCGAAACTCACACAAAGTTGCAAACGGGAGCGGAAGTCTGCCAAATTCAAAGGCAGGTGCTTAAGAGCGACAGCTGCTGAGAAACATAAACGGCCATCTTGTGCTGCCACAGCATTAAACAATTGGAAGAGTTTCTCCTCCCACTCTTGATTAGCGGCCACTACATGCAAATCATCTATTAACAACATGTTGTAGTTCTCCAAACCCTCCAGCACCTGCGGACCGTAAGGCAGCAAGACCTGCAAGGGCAGATAAACTGCACTTGGGTTGTCCTGGCACAAAGCTTGTAACAAATGGCTTTTTCCGCAACCTTTACCACCCCAGATATAACAAAGTTGTTTTGGGGAGAATTTAAAATGTTGTAAAAAATGGAGCAACGCACTGTTGCTAGCGCTTGTCACAAAATTGCTCAGCAATAACTGTGAATGGACGGGAAAATTAAATGGATACTGAAAAGTGCCTGACATGCGTTTTTTATTGGTCACATCAATTAGTTAATGGTTATTGTGGCTGCCAAACATAATGCATATTTACTAGCTCACCTGCACGAGTAACATCGGCCGCAGGCATCATACGTTTATCGAGCGCAATATTTTCTATCAATTGCCGCAGCTGTCCACTCGTGTGCAAAGACAAGTTCACGGTGCCATGCTCTACACCCGCTACCTCTACACTCTTTACTGTTGCCAATGTTTCAGCGTAGTTCAATAACCCAGCGTAATCATTGATGCCCTGAATACCATCAACAGTAAGCTTTATCACCGTGTTGTTATCCGTACCGGAAAGTGAAACTGCGTAGTAACCCGCCAGTTCTTCAGCTGCCAGTTTAATAGTGGTTGCCAAAACTGGTTGCAAGGAATTTTCTATAGATTCTTGTTGTAATTCTTGATCACGAAACAGGTATACACACTTGCTGATAATTTCACCGCTGAGCGAACGATAGATACGCAAAACCAGAATACTTTCTTCACCATAACGCAAAGAGGCAAGGCGGATTGCTTCAAGATCAAAATTCCACAATTGATCTGGCTGCAAGGAACGTTGATCGGCAAAATCTAGCAAAGGCAGCAGCAATGGCATACCGTACATAGCCGCATTGGCCCGCAGTTCTTGGTGAATTTCCGCGCTGTTATCTGCTGCAGTTTCATTTTCAGAACCAGCAATAATACGTTCACCCAATTCATCCTCAATTACTACCCACAACAAAGTTTCAGGCCTGTTTTGGGGCCAAACTGGAATGTTGGCAGTAGTCAGCAAACTCTGAATTTCGGAAGGAAAGAAACTTACTTGTAACAACAGTTGCTGGCCGACTGCATCTAGATTAGGTAATACTGCAGAACGATAAGCCCATGATTCAACATATGACTGCGCATTACTAACCGCCCGACTTACCAGCGGGTTTTGTAATGTATCCTGCCGCCCGGTGAGTTTAACCAATGTTTGTTTCATAGCGGCAGTAAAGCCCTGTTGGCGATCTCTTTCGTTATCCCGAGAATTGATTGCTACAGCTGCATCATAGAGCCCTGGAACTTCCGCAGCATACAAGCACGCTGTACTTAGCCACAAGCTTAGTGACAAACATTTGTGCCAGCGCTTAATAGTAGTGCCCAGATTTGAAGTTGTAATGGGTTTTTGCATAAGGAGTAATCATAACTGATAGCTGGTAAGGCTTGCACACACAAACTGTAGCGTCTATTGTGCAGTTGAAACCTGTTTTGGTTAAGATTTTTTCTTCGTCAAACATTCATTCTTGTCTGATATCTTAACGCAGAAAATGAGTCATTAACCCACTTGAACACCATTAATATTTGTATGAAATCTACTCATTCACACGCGTTTTCCAGTATATGCATTGTGCTATTACTCGCGTTGCAGTTGAACCTAACAGTACAGGCCGCTCCACCACTACCTTTTATTATTACCTACAAGGCCAGTTACGGTAAATTTAATGCAGAAGCTTCACGTCAAATGACATTTGAGGAGCAAAATAATACTTATACCCTGCAAGCAGAAATCAAGTTGATGTTATTGGGTAACACCCTTAGTTCTATCACAGAAACTGGTATTTTTCTCTGGCATGAGGAATTACCTGTGCCTATACGCTACGAATATGTACAAAAGGGTCTTGGCGGGCGCAAACGCAGCGTAGAATTTGATCAAGAGGCACACACAGCCCATTTCAATAACAATGAATCGATTGGTAGTCTGGCGCTGAATGGTATGGTGTTAGATGATATGAGTGCTTATGTTTATTTGCGTCAGCAACTGCGCGAAGGCGCCACAGAAATCCATTTTGATGCTGTGGATCGCGACACTATTAAGTCTTATCACTATCGCGTCATGGAAAAAACCATACTCAGCACAACATTGGGAAATTTTGAAACAGTAAAGTTGGCTCGAGTCCGGCTAGATAATCCGGAACGTGTTACCGAAATATGGCTGGCAGAAGACTTCGACTACGTGTTGTTAAAATTATTACAGGTAGAGCCTGATGACAGTACCATCAAATTAGACGTGGATACTGCCAGTCTTGCTGGCAAGCCTTTGGCTGGACTTTAACAAAACTGATTTCACACTTGTCTTATCCAATCTTGCAGATGCTGCTTCAGCTACAATAACGATACCCACCTCACTGTAAGAACTTTCACTTATTTCTATGCCTGTACTTTCTGAAACATCTGTACTGTTCGGCAACCTCTTAACCAATAGCCTGCCCGCCGATTCCGAAACTCGCAATTTCCGGCGTCAAGTAAGCGGCGCCTGTTACTCTTTTGTTAAAACAACACCCTCTCCGCAAGCTACACTTATTGCCTGGTCACAGGCTCTAGCAGCAGAACTAGAAATAACTCCTGAGCGATTAGGCCGTGACAAATTTACCTCTATAGTAAGTGGCAACAGCATGGAGCCAGGCATGCTGAGCTATGCCCTTTGTTATGGCGGCCATCAATTTGGACATTGGGCCGGGCAATTAGGTGATGGTCGAGCCATTAATCTAGGGGAAATTAATAATGCAGCCGGACAGCACCAGATTTTGCAATTAAAAGGTGCAGGCCCCACACCTTATTCACGTACTGCAGATGGACTTGCGGTGTTACGTTCATCGTTGCGTGAATACCTCTGCAGCGAAGCTATGTATAACCTAGGAGTTCCCACCACTCGAGCCTTGAGTCTTGTTCTCACCGGAACTAGTGTCGTTCGCGATATGTTTTACGACGGCAATCCAAAAACAGAACCCGGTGCCATAGTGTGTCGTGTTGCACCTTCATTTTTACGTTTTGGTAACTATGAAATTTTAAATGCACGTAAGGAAATTGATCTGCTTAAACAATTAACCGACTTCACCATCACCCGCGATTTTCCACATTTAGGTGTCCCTTGCCATGACACTTATATTGCTTGGTTCAACGAAGTTTGTCAGCGTACTGCCAGCATGATAGTGCACTGGATGCGTGTAGGTTTTGTACATGGAGTAATGAATACCGACAACATGTCGATTCTTGGTCTCACCATCGACTATGGCCCATATGGATGGGTAGAAAACTACGATCCTGACTGGACTCCCAATACTACCGATGCCCAGCTCAAACGTTATCGATTTGGACAACAACCACAAATTGCTCTGTGGAATTTGGTGCAATTAGCTAATGCCATTTTTCCGCTAATCAATAAAGTCGAACCGTTGGAAGCTGCAATTGCTGCTTATAAATCCATATATGAAACGCAGTGGTTACGCATGATGCAGGATAAGCTCGGTCTTGAATCTCCACACCATGAAGATGCAACACTTATAAATCAGTTGTTGAGCAGCTTCAGGCACACAGAAACTGACATGACGATATTCTTTCGCGCACTCGCCGCTGTGGACTTTAGTTTGCCATTGCAACAAGTCCCTGCAATTTTGCAAAACGCCTGGTATGAAAAAAGCCCAAACCAGACAAGTCAACAGGCAACTTTGGACTGGCTGTTACTTTATCAAAAGCGTCTGCAATTTGAGACTAGACCACTTGTAGTACGTACAAATGCAATGAACTGCCAGAATCCGCATTACGTGTTGCGCAATTATCTAGCGCAATTAGCCATCGATTCTGCCGAACAAGGTGACTACAGCAAACTACAAGAATTACAAAAAGTTTTGCAGTATCCCTATCAAGAACAACCAGGTCATGAAAATCTGGCCCAGTTACGCCCCAACTGGGCCCGCCAGCGTGCCGGGTGTTCGATGTTGTCTTGTAGTTCTTAATAGTTTCAAAAACTAAAGCCACTAAGCATAATTACAGAAATATTTACTAGATAATTGCCAATTTTGTACTATGTTAAACACAACTCTACCCAGCAAAAGGAATTTGCAATGTTTAAGCTCTGCTTAAGTTGTCTGGTTGTTTTCAGCCCTGCTCTTTCACATGCTGCAGTACATACTGACGGTTTTTACAAAGTGATAACCCATAGCCATACCAACATCAGCATTCAATACAGCAGTTTTTACAATACCTCTGACCATTTGCTTAACGGTGCATGCAAGGATGGCACTTTCCAATCTCCGGGTATCAACGTCAATCAATCCTTTTTTATTCCCCGACACCCTAACTTCTTGGTTATAGATAGGGGTAATAGTAATTTCAGGTTTATCGACAATTTCGTATTCGAAGAAACACAATATTTACAGAAAACCCAGCAAGGAAATCTTATTTCGAGTTATTCTGAAGTCGATTTTATTTGGCCGACCGCATCCAGCTTTATAAAACATAACGCTGCAATTTTTTTCTCTAGTGTTGCTGCAGAATCTTCCAATTGCCTGGCCCTAGTTACCTACCCGATCCAACGGGTTAAAACCTGATTTTTCACTAACGACATCGGCATAAAGGTACTATAGGTTTGTAGAAAACTGGATTGATGGCAGCCTTTAAAGCCGGACCAATATGGGAATATTGCTTTGAATCTATAATCGGTATCGACATTCCCTGTGCTAGAATTTCGGTCCTTGCACCGCCCACCTGCCCCGGTGGCACAGTGGATAGCGCGGCCCCCTCCTAAGGGGCAGGTCGCAGGTTCGATTCCTGCCCGGGGCACCAATCAAACTTTATTACTTGCAAACCAATACTATAAATTTCCACATGAAACAAAAAATTCAATTCTTGATTTTATCGATCATTTGATCTGATTTCTGCCACACCTAACTATTTCAAGATGGGACATCTCTAACTGCTGTGGTAATATTTAAGCCTGTTTTGGCAAGATTATCGTTTCTATCAGGATAACAACTCCTCTTTAAAATAATCCCTCCAAAAATTAATCCCAACCTACATTTTGCTACCCATATGACAAACACCAATATCTGGATGTTTTCGGAATAAATCGAATCATGTTTACTGCGGAGCATTCATTTAATAAACACAAAGCTTCCAACTGGAGAAAGCTTGCCCGTGTTGTACTAACTATTGCGGTTCTGGCAAGCACTACCCTTACCTTTGCACAAAGTGAAAGTTTTTCCCGCGCAGTGATATTGGAAGAGGCACGCGTTTTAGCCGGTTTGCCTTTCAGCCCACCCCCAGCCGTACCAGATGCGTTGCTGGCTCTAGATTACGATCAATATCGCCAAATACAATATCAGAAAGAAGCTGCTGTCTGGGGTGGCACTCGTACTCGTTTCTCGATCGAAATGTTCGCACCTGGCAATCTCTACAGCAGCGGAGTCGAGATATTTATAGTTGAAAATGGTGAGGCAAAAATTTTTCCTGTTGAAACTGATACTTTCACAGCATCTTCTCCAGACATTGTAGATTTACTGGCAGCAGTCGATAAAGTAGCTGGTTTTCGCCTTCACTATCCGCTCAACACCACCGAATATGAAGACGAATTTATTGTATTTCAGGGGGCCAGTTATTTTCGTGCAGTATCTAAGGGTCAAAATTATGGGCTATCTGCGCGTGGACTGGCGCTAGATGTAGCAGAACCCACTGGCGAGGAATTTCCTATATTCCGAAAATTCTGGATAGAGCGACCTTCTTCTCGTTCCGACAGTATTGTGGTGCACGCGCTGCTAGACAGTCCTCGTGTAAGTGGTGCCTACCGCTTCGGCATCTACCCTGACGATCCCACACGGCTGGATGTAGAAGCCACCCTTTTTACTCGTGAAACTCTCACACATATTGGTCTTGGACCGCTAACATCAATGTACACATTTGGCAGCATGGACAGTCCCGATGTGCCCGACTATCGAGCTGCGGTACATGATTCCAATGGGCTAGCCATACTTACCGGGCAAAACGAATATCTGTGGCGACCGCTGCAGAATCCCAACACACTTCAGATCAGTTATTTCGGCGACACCAACCCTAAAGGTTTTGGTCTAGCACAACGCAATCGCAAACTAGAAGATTTTCAAGATCTAGAGGCACAATATCAACGCCGACCATCCGCCTGGGTTTCCACTCGTGGCTCTTGGGGACCTGGCAGTGTAGTACTGGTGGAAATCCCTACTCGTTCCGAAACAAATGACAATATCGTGGCTTACTGGCGGCCGCGATTACCACTATTGGCAGGCTCCGAATTTAGTTTTGCTTATCAACTTTCTTGGCCAGACGACAGCCCTCTGCCTGCAGAAACTGCTCGTATCGTGCGTACCGCCTATGGTTTTAAACTAGGAACAAACAATCCACAATTTGTTATTGATTATGCCAATCTTGCGGATGGGATAGTTATGGAAGAACTTACTATTGATGCCAGCACCAGCAACGGTAGTGTGCTTGAAACCCTAGTTAATCCAAGTGGCCCCAATAGTGTCCGACTGTTTGTTACCATCGATCCTGAAGGTGCCAGTCTCAGTGAAATTCGTGTTCAACCCAAATACCGAGGCAACGTCGTTGGCGAAACAATGCTCTTCCGCTGGATCGAGCGCTGAAGGCAACCGCCTCGCACTTCCTCCTGAACATGCCCTGGCCATGCCACGGCAGCGCCTGCATTCCCCTCGTCTCCCAGCGCGAAGTCATATTTCCGTGTGGCGATGGATTAAAATCATGCTGGCAAGGGTACTGCTGTTCGGTGGTACCGTAGCATTGTCCAATTACGGCATTCAGGAAATGTATGGGGTGATGACCGGTGAACTTACCGGTATGCAGTGGGTGTTCCTGGTTTTGTTTTCTATCAATTTTAGTTGGATCAGTTTTGCGGCTTGCCAAGCTGTGTTGGGTTTCGGCTTGCTGCTCAAGCAAGACATGTTCGGACCTCGTACTACTCACGATGCTATGCCCGGCATTCGTACAGCGGTTCTTGCACCGGTATACAATGAAGATCCCGCCCGAGTTTTAGCAGCTATTTCGGCGATGATCACTGAACTGGGACAAACAGCACCCGGCCATTTTGCATTCTTTATTCTGAGTGACACTACCAATTCGACCGCATGGCTGAAAGAAGAACTCGCTTTCAAGGCCTTAATCGAAGCCAGCAATCAAGACTGCCCAGTTTATTATCGGCATCGACGGCACAATAGCGAACGCAAAGCTGGCAATATTTCTGATTGGGTCGCGCGTTGGGGTGGTGCCTATGATGCCATGCTTGTGCTAGACGCTGACAGCATCATGAGCCCTGCAGTCATGATCGAAATGGCGCGTAGACTGGAGTCAGATCCTAGTCTTGGGCTTCTACAGACTTTGCCCAACATTGTACTGGCTGAAACTCTCTATGCCCGACTGCAACAATTTGCCAATCGTCTTTACGGCCCCATATTTGCTAACGGCCTAGCAGCATGGCACGGTAATGGAAGCAATTTCTGGGGGCACAATGCCATTATTCGAACTACTGCGTTTGCTGCAGCGGCTCATTTGCCCGTGTTAAAAGGCCGTCCGCCATTTGGTGGTCATGTGATCAGTCATGACTTTATTGAAGCAGCATTATTGCGGCGTGCTGGGTGGAGTGTACGTTTCGATACAGATTTACAAGACAGTTTTGAAGAAGCGCCTCCTTCAGTAAGTGACGTGCTAGTACGTGACCGGCGCTGGTGTCAGGGTAATCTGCAACATGGCCGTTTCCTGTTTGCGCGTGGGCTTGCCCTCACTAGTCGCATGCATATTATGTCTGGCATCATGGCTTATATCAGCGCATTGTCTTGGTTGCTGTTACTTTGTGTTGGGTTGATCCTAGCCATACAAGCCGGTTTCACACCCACAGAATATTTTGCCCGGCCATCCTTATTTCCGACGTGGCCAGTTTTCGATTCAGCACAAGCCATCACCTTGTTTATTTTGTCGATGCAAATAGTGTTGCTGCCCAAAGCGCTAGCTTGGTGTTCTGCCATAATAAATCTACGGCGTTGTTTCAAATATGGGGGCCCCGTGTTGTTGACCTTAAGTGTGCTGAGCGAAATAGTACTATCCGCGCTCTTTGCTCCGGTGATGATGCTGGCCCAAAGTTTAATGGTTTGGGACATATTTACTGGCAACGATAGCGGCTGGAAACCCCAGCGACGAAATGATGGTTCAATTTCATTTGCTACTGCCCTACGCACCCACGCTTGGCATATGTTTGTTGGCGTGGGCGCGGCAATTCTCACCTGGTATTTGCATCCAGGACTTTTTCTCTGGATGTTGCCGGTCACGCTCGGACTGATGTTGTCGGCATTGCTATCGTGGGTAAGTGGAAAACGTACACCAGGCAAATTCCTTAAATTTTTTGGAATTTTCAGCACACCAGAAGAACGTCGCCAGCCGGCTATTTTACAAGCTGTTATCACTGGATTGACCAAGGAGAAAGTTCAAGAGGAAAATTCCCCACTAGGTGTTTTGTTGACTGATGCCGATTTTCGAGCCTGGCATTGCGCACAACTTGTTCCTAGCGCTGTAGACCACATTGCCTTTGACCCGGAGTTTATTCTGGCGCGGGCCAAGGCCGAAAGAACGGCTACTGCTCATGTGCTGGAAGGCTGGCTTACACAACGAGAAACCATGGCCTTGCTGCACAATAGAGAACTTATTGAAGAAGTGACACTTGCTCTAGCAAGTAAGTCTGCCATCAATTTGTTATCTACAGTTCTACCAGTCGTAAATTGATTAACCCTGTCCTTGTAATAGAAATTGAATTAAAACGAGCTTTCTGGTTCGGTGCGAGCTTACTACTCGTATTTTATGTTTCTCTAGCGCTCCTAGAATCCTCTCCAAACAACCCGCAATGGTTGCTACAAAGTGTTTTGGTGTGGATTTTTTGCATTCAACAAACTTGGCAAAGACGTGCGCTTAATTGTCCCGCTGGAGTCACTACAGTTTTTCCTGATCTTGGCTCAGCCAATCGGTTAACTCTTTTGCGTGGTTGGTTGCTGGCTTGCTGTGCCGGTTTTTTATTCCAGCCTCAAAGTGACACATTCATCACATGGCTGCCCGCCCTGCTTTACTCCTTAGCCGCCATATTCGATCGCCTCGATGGTTATCTTGCCCGACGTTATAAACAAGTCAGCATACTCGGCAATGAACTGGATACGGTTTTCGATGCTCTTGGCTTGTTAGTTGCACCGCTGTTGGCGGTGAGTTACGGCAAGATTCACTGGAGTTATCTGTTAGTAAGTGTGGCCTGGTATTTGTTCCAGTGGGGTCTGTATTGGCGGCAACAACAAGCACTTCCTATTTACCCCTTAGTGCCAAACCGGATTCGTCGAGCACTGGCAGGATTTCAGATGGGTTTTATCGCGATGGTTCTTTGGCCCCAATTTCAGCCACCTTTAACCAAGATGATCGGGTTGAGCTTCATGCTGCCATTTCTGCTCGGATTCATTTTGGATTGGCTAGTGGTCAGCGGTCGGCTTGCAGAAAATTCACAGAGGTTTGCTTTGTTCTTGTCTAAACTCGAAATTTTAAGTAGGTATTTTTTCCAGCCGGCATTACGTTTGCTGTTGGCTCTTGGCCTTGTACTGATGGAAACCACCACTGAATTTGGCTTATTTATTTCAAACAACTTTGCCTATGCCGATACCTTGTTATGTTTTAGCTTATTGTTGAGCGCTGCCATGATTGTGACTGGTCTGGCTGGACGCGTAGGAGCTTTGCTACTTGTGGTGTTACTGGCCTGGTTCGCACCAGAACTCAATCTAAACAACCATAGCTCTCCGTTCTTACAGGTAGTGATCTGCAGTGCGGTATGGATTTTGTTACTGGGTTGCGGGCGCTGGAGCTTGTGGGTACAGGATGATGTGTGGGTTCATAGAGTTGATGGTGCCTGATGTCACGACTCAAAGTAATCACAGGTTGCCTATGGACAGTGGCTCTTCTGCTAGCGAGTTGGACACTTTGGCAATTGCCACTAGCCACGATTTCTCAAGTCATGACTACTCTTGCATGGTCACAATGGCTCGCATGGTTTGCACTTAATCTTGGGATAATTTTTTTTTCTACGAAACGTTGGCAGGTACTAATAAATCTGCTCAATCTGCGTGTACGGTTTGTTCATCTGCTATTAATCCGCCAGGCCGGAACTGCCGTAAGTTTTATTACACCGGGACCACATTTGGGCGGTGAGCCTTTACAGATTTACTGCTTGTATAAACAATATGCTCTGCCTTTACATAAAGCTGTGCTGGCACTGGGTCTCGACCGTTTCTATGAAATGTGGATTAACTTTTCAGTACTTTTGCTCGGTGTGTTGATAGTTGTGTTCTCCCCGGCAACCCAGATTGCAGGTTGGCAAGAGCTGGCAATGATCTTGCTGGTGATGTTACTGGCGCTGTCCCTACTGTTTTGGATTTTGCTTAGTCAGCCACTGTGGCTTACCAGCCGCATGCAAAGTCTTGCCCGACGATGGCAACAACACCCACGCTTGTCACAAGTGGAAAATCACTGGCAAGCAATGGGTAGTGATTTGCAACAAGCCGTAAAAACCCAAAAACCAGCGTTATTACTTGGCTTGCTGTTATCGTTGCTGGTGTGGCTAGGGATATTACTTGAACTGCGCCTACTGCTGAGTTTTCTAAATATTGCTCCGGATTTAACCACATTTATTTTTATCATTGTTGCCATGCGTCTGGCCATGCTGCTGCCAGTGCCGGGTGGGATCGGCACAATCGAAGCAACTTTACTATGGTCATTTCAAACTCTGCACCTTCCAACCACTGCAGCAGTAGGTTTGATTGCACTTATTCGCTTGCGCGATGTAGTGGTGCTGGCTGCAGGCTTGTGGTGTTTGCGAAGAATGCGGTCACCTGCATAAAGGCTGACTACATCTGCATGAAACAGAAAAAAAACAGCATGAAAAAATTTAAAAATCTTGTCGGAAGGCGGACCAGCAGGTGGCATTTTCCCAAAGTTTAATGGTGAGAGAGCCGCTACCAGGAGGATGGATCAACGGCAATATTTTTTCGCAGATAATGCGACTGAAATGTTCGATGCTTGGATTTAGTCCAGCAAATTCAGGCTTATCGTTTAGCATGCAGTCCTGGAAATAATTCACTGTGCTGCCAAGGGCTGCTTCAATTTCCACGATGTCTACCAAATAGCCATGTTTATCCAGTTGGTGGCTTTGAATGCTCACTTCTGCCACATAGTGATGTGCATGCGGGAAATTTTCATTACCCCAATCGCCACCGATTAAAAAATGATTAGCGATAAAATCACGAGTAACAGCTACGGTATACATGGTTAAGCCCTTTAAATTTAGGAATCGGTATACACAAAAACTGCTTGCACAATGTCGTCAGGAGTCTGCTGCAATTGTTGGTATAGTGTAGGTGCTGCTGTCAGGGGGAATTGATGGGTAATCAAGGCTTGTGGTCCGACCCGACGAATCATTTCCCAGCTTAATTCGTAACGGCGCGATTTATCCCAACGGCCACCCAGTTCAGGGGCAATCGTACTGACTTGACTGGTTATGATTTTAAGTCGGTTTCGGTGCGCCTCTCCACCCAAATCCACAGTAGATGATTTGTTGCCGTACCAACTACCAATCACAATCCGGCTGTTGTAGCCGCTGAGTTCGATAGCAAGATTTAATGCTGCTGGTGCACCGCTAACCTCATAGATAAGGTCGGCACCCTTCTTGCCGTTGGAAGTTTCACCCCGGTCAAACAAACGTTTTTTCAGTGCCGCCAGCGATGTTTCTGCAGCAGGATCATAAACGTGTTCCACGCCCATTTGTTTAGCACGCCCGCGTCTCGTAACTAGGCCATCAACGGCAAGCAAATCGGCGAGCGGATGTTGCGCTAACAAACTCGACAACAATAAACCTACTACGCCTTGTCCAAGTACCACTACACGCTCACCCAAAGCGGGATTGCCGTCTTGTACTAGATTGACAGCAGTTTCCATATTGGCAAGAAAAACAGCAGCTTCTGGTTCGATATCAGTAGGCAAAAGAATGACATTTGTTGCAGCAGCAATAAAATGGCTGGCATGTGGTTGAAATGAGAATACCAGTTTGCCTATCCAACTTGCTGCAAGTCCCTCCCCCGCCTGTATCACCTGACCGACACAGGCATAACCATACTGCAAGGGATAAGTACTAGCATGTTGCAACGAATCCAGACTTGTATCCAGTTGCATGACTGCAGGAATCTGTCCTCGATATACCAGCAATTCAGTGCCGGTACTAACCGCAGAATAATATGATTTTATCAATAACTCGCCAGCAGCAGGAGCTGGAAGTACTTGTTCGCGGATTTCTACTTGTGAGGGAGCAGTAAACCACAACTGCTGTGCTTTGATATTGGAAGTAGAAGTCATGTTGCCAATTCACTTTCACTGTAGTGCAAATTTCCCCACATGATTAGGTCATCGTCCAAATGTTCAGTATATAGAGGGGCTATGCGTGGCAGTTGTTGCTTGGTCATCAAGCCTAAGTCGGTAATGGCCTTGTATCCGCCCACCAAAGTTGGTGCTATCGTCAACACAATAACATCCACTAATTTGGCTTTTAAAAAAGCAGTAATCACATTAGCTCCACCTTCCACCAGCAAACTATTGATGCCCTTGTTGCGCAGTAAAAGCATTGCTGTTGTCAAATCGACACGTTTTGCGCAGTCTGCGGGTACGGTAATAATTTCAAGCCCAGCGCTGGGTTCAACGTGTTTGCCTTTTGTAGTCAGCACCCAACATTTCTTATCAATCAGGGTACATAAGCGAGCAGATGACGGCATACGCAATTTGCTATCGAGAATAATTGGTTGTGGGCTAGGACCAGGACACTGCCGAACATTCAAGAGCGGATCATCGGCAAGAACAGTGCCTATGCCTACCAAAATACCGTCATGTAAACTGCGTAAGTGGTGAGTAAGTCGTGTAGATTTTTCGCCACTTAACGTCAGGGTAGTACCGCTTTTAGTGGTGATGCTGCCGTCCCAGCTTTGCGCATAACTGAGAGTTACAAAGGGACGGTTGGAATCTTTGAAATTTTTTTTGTGCGCGCTTAACCAGTGCTCAATTTGAAGAGTGGGGTTCATGCTTTTTACTGGTGATAGTAGTGGGGATAGATTTAAACGGTAACAGGTGATCCATACGTTTGGCTTTGGTATGCAGGTAATTTTCATTTTCTGAATTCACCGCAATGTTCTGAATCACCCGTGAGGTTACTTTAATACCTTCAGCTTCCAGTGCACTTATTTTTGAAGGATTGTTGGTGATCAAACGCACCGCTTTAACTTTAAGATCTTCCAAAATACGCGCTGCCAGCGAATAATCCCTTTCATCGGCTTCATGTCCCAGCATCAAGTTGGCATCAACCGTGTCATAGCCTTGATCTTGTAAGTTGTATGCCCGTAATTTTTGCAACAGACCTATGCCTCGGCCTTCCTGTCGCAGATAGATCACAACGCCTAGTCCTTCACTAGCCACCAATGCCAAAGCACGATTTAATTGTTCTCCACAATCACAGCGAAGCGAACCAAGCACATCCCCAGTAAAACATTCGGAATGTACACGCACTAGCACATCTTCGGCATCTGCAAGATTGCCCATGTAAAAAGCCAGATGTTCTTTTTTATCCTGGGTATTGGTGTAATAGCACAGCTGAAAATCTCCATATTCTGTGGGAATACGAGCACTTGCCATGCGGCTAACAGTAGATTTTGACATACGGGAAAGGCTAAGGTCCGAGTGTTGATTAAACTCAATAAGTTCTTAATAACTAGCGGGTACAATTATCGCATATTCTTTACAATGCGGGCGATTCAAAGCTGTTACCTCTTAAAATATATAGGGTAATCTTCAGTTGAATTCTAAGAAGTAATCTTGATTAGTCTGGAAATTTAGCTTCGATGAGCAGACAGTTGTAATAAATATAGCGAGCTTTCCTACATTATTGTTATTGTTAGACCTTCTACAGGGTTGCACAAATGTTTTTAATGCTGTGGCCTAATCCATGAAAACGGATTTGTATTTTGCCATTCCTGGCGATATCAACACTATGACTGGTGGCTATGCCTATGCACGCCGCCTCATCACCGAACTTAGTGAACTCGGGCTTTTAGTAAAACATCTTGCATTATCAGGAACCTATCCGACACCAGATAACATTGCACTGGGTTACGCCGATAAACATTTTGCAGCTTTCCCGGACGGAGCAATAGTACTGGCAGATGGTCTGGCCTTTGGAGTGTTAGACGCGATCGCCCAACTGCACAGTGATCGTCTGAAAATTATTGCACTGTGTCACCATCCGCTGGCGCTGGAGACCGGATTGTCTAATGCCCACGCACAAGAATTACATCATTCGGAACAACGCGCACTTGCGGCAGCGGTGGCAGTGTTGGTAAACAGCTCCAATACCGCCGGCATTCTCACTAAGCAATTTGCTGTAAAACCAGAAAAAATAGTGGTTGCGCTACCGGGTACTGACAGCCAGGTCTTTGCAGAATGTAACGGCAATCCCCCTGTGTTATTAACTGTTGCAACATTAACCCACCGTAAGGCTCATGATGTGTTGATAACTGCATTGGCTCAAATTACTGATCTGCCGTGGGTCGCACGCTTTGTTGGTAGCAAGGAAAGCGATCCTAACTGGACTATCCATTTAATAAGTAAAACTGTGGAACATAGACTTGAACATCGTATTAATTTTATCGGCAGTGTGGCTGAGCTTAGCGCTGAATATTCCCAGGCTGACTTGTTCGTGCTGCCATCTTTATTCGAAGGTTATGGAATGGTTTTCGCAGAAGCACTGGCATATGGACTGCCCATTGTTGCAGCGCGTTCTGGCGCAGTACCTGATGTTGTGCCTGATACTGCCGGAATTTTGGTAACACCTAATAATGCTGAAGAACTCGCCACAGCTTTACGACTCTTGTTGACGCAACCAGCTCTGCGCGGCAAGTTGCAACGTGGTGCCAGACGGGCTGCGAGTCATCTCCCTACATGGAAAAATACGGCAATGATCGTGGCAAATTTAGTAAGTGAAGTAAAAAAACGATGACTGGATTTTCGATTTCATGGCTTGATCTACGCGAAAAAGCTGATTTTGCAGCACGCAATAAACAATTGTTGATACAAGCACTCGCTTGGTTGCGCGCCGGCCATGATGCTCTTGTTGCTAATGCAATCGTTGTGGATTTAGGTGCCGGTACTGGCTCAACCTTACGCGCTATGACTGCTTTAAATTTTAGCCTAGGCGTAAACTACATTTTGTGGCGACTCGTCGATCAAGATGGCGACTTGCTAGATACAGCGCTGTTGCGACATGGCAAAACTTGCCAAATTGAAGATTATCAAGCTGACCTGACAGTAATCGAAGAACTGCCACTGGCAGGCGCCAGACTAGTGACAGCATCAGCATTGTTCGATCTGGTATCAGGTGATTTTATAGACAAACTGGTGGTCCGTATCGCACATCATCGAACCGGAATTTATGCGGCGCTCAATTATGATGGTACTACCACATGGACTCCCACCCACCCGCTGGATAAAGCTGTTTTGGCAGCTTTTAATTTAGATCAACGCTGCGACAAAGGTTTTGGATTAGCTTTGGGACCAGACGCAACTGGATATTTGAAAAAAATCTTGGAGAACTCAGGTTACACGGTACTGGTTGGCTCAAGTGCATGGTTACTGACTGCAGAAGATCATGCTCTTGTGAGCGAACTGATCAGTGGCATTGCCAGGGCGGTTGCTGTGGGATATGGACTAGATGCCAATGCTTTAAAGGACTGGGAAATTTTTAGACTGAAACATGCACAACTGGGTACTTGCACCATTGGTCATCAAGATTTACTTGCGTTGCCAGCTTAATTCTTGGGTAGTAACAGAATTAGAAGCAATTACCACACTCACAAAATTTGCATCAAAAAACAGCATCAAAAATTAGTCTCGGAAAAGGCCTCAACAAAACGATTGCGCAACTCGTCCATACGCCATACCGGTGCATTGGCTGCAGGTACCAATCCATCCGTCCAATTCCAATCAGCAATAGCAGCCATTATTTCTGGATCACTGGTTATGAGGTGTATTGGCACATCATGATTGTCAGTATCCCCTGTTACAAGAGGTGCTGGTTGATGATCCCCGATAATCAAGATCACAAGATCATCGCCACCATACTTTATTGAAAAAGACACCAACGTAGACATCGCATATTCAATGGACAAACGATATTGCTCACGAATACGTGTGGTATTTTTCCAGACAACTTCCGGTGCATCGCCCATAGTGGTTTGTACATTGAAGATTGTGCCAGCACCAACGGCTTCCCAGTCGACAAGTTGAGGCAATGGTGTCCAGGGTGCATGGGAAGAGATCAAAGCCATCTCCGCCATCACGGGCGCGCGTGTCCCGAGTGTACGTTCACTTTTCTGAAACGCTGACAATACATATTGATCAGGCATAGTGACCCAATTAAAAGGCAAACCCTGATAACCTAAATCTTGCGCTGCATAAATCTGATCGTAACCAAAATATTCTGCTTCCGGCCACTGGGTGGTTATCGCCGGCATCAAGGCAACAGTGCGCCAACCAGCACGTTTAAATAACCGATTAAGTGAAGGTCGCTCACTGTTCATTAAAGAATCGTAACGTACCTGGCTGTTTATCCACAGCCCGGACAGAGCAGTTCCATGGGCTAACCAACTGATGCCACCAACCGTGGGTGAGGTCATATAAGTACTGCGAGCAAACAAGCCGTTGGCTGAGAGATCTGCACTGCCCTGCGATAGAACTTTACGAATTTCAGGTTCAAATTCGGGATTGTCGAGCACAGTACGTCCGTACGACTCCAGAAATACTATTAATACATCTTTACCTTCCAAAGTGGTAAACAAACTGTCGCCTTTAACATCGCGATACGCATCAATATTGACCACGGAACGAAAATAGTTGATGTCGGCAATGCTGTTGATGATATCAGTGGTGTGATCAGCCAACTGGTCATAAAAAGAATGGGAGGTGCGCTGTAAATCAGTGAGAGATAAGAGTGTCCATACCACCAGTCCGGCCAACAACGTGGTACGTGTTAATACAGGTGCATTTCTTTGCATCCCCTGCACCACAACTACTACGGCAATTACCAAGACGATAATTGCCACCACAAGTACAAGCAGTAAAACCGCTACCAAAAAAGCTCCAAACGCTCCGATTGCACCCTTTAGCAAATTCATGCCATCGGCCAATAAATACACATCAAACACCGGATTAAAAGGTCGGGAAAATACCTGATACACCGCTATATCTGCAATTTTAAAGATGATGCCTGCGGCCAGCAATACTATAGCAAAGCCGCGCAACAGCCGCCCAACACGCCCCGGCAGCAGCAACACAAAGCCAAGTACGATTAACTCCAAAGGGAAATACACAAACGATAATGGTGTCATCCACAACAAGCGATTGGGAATTACCAGCACAATATATAAAAATGCTACTGCAGCAAATTTAAGACTGAAATGTAATATAAGGCGCATGGAGTCAGAAATTTTCATGATGCTGCACAACTTGAAGAAAGTTTGTTCAAACCTCAGCAGACTGTGTAAGAAAGAAAGCCATCGATTAGAAGAGTTTATTTTATAGCGATTCTATGCTTTGGCAGCTAAAGATGCACTGCGTGAATATGTGTCTTAATGAAGCCTAATTCTCGAGAACATGCTTGGCAATAACATGCAAAGGCATTGGGGGCTGTGAAACGCATGAATCCATCCCTGTAGCTCTCATTAGATCAAGCCACCATGGATATAGTTACGCGGCTCGACTAAAACCACACTCTGCCTGCTCTAACTCAGTCCATACAAACTTTATCTTTACTTAGCCTGTGCCAAGAACGGACTTGGATAGCATTGGTTTGCAATAACAACTTATACTGCAACAGTATTGTTACGCTGATAGAAGACTTTTTTATACTGGCTATATCAACCGAATAATGGAGAACCTTGATGCAAAAAAAAATTATCCTAGCAGGTTTAGCTCTTGTAGTTGGACTCGCTGTGTTGATATCTCAAACTTGGAACGAGGGTCTAACCACGCCACAACTGTCCAAGCCGATGGCTACAACAGCAAACACAACTGTCGCTGTAACCGCTGGAGGTGCAGATCCCTATGCCAATAATGCTGCACCAGGAACCACACAGTTTCCATTAGCGGCAGCCGCTGGCGTCGACAGCAAGGCACTGACCACTGCTCCAGCCGAGGCTACGAATAAAGGGTTGTTCGATCCCGCTGCATGGAAATATGGCAGTAGCTTCGATTCCCCTGCAGATGCGAAAACTTGGAATCCAGTAAAACTCAAACTGGTACAAGGCGGCAAAGTCACCGGTGGCACTCTCTTCAATACTACCGATCCTGCTGTGTATTGTGCTATGGCCAATGCAGGTTATGATTTTATTTGGACCGAAATGCAGCACGATGCCCGAGATTGGGGAGCAGTGGCGCGTATGTGGCGTACCTGCCCTACTGCCAAAGCGGTACCCGGTGTGCGAGTTGCCTATACCGATGAACGCGAAATTCAGCATGCATTGGATGCAGGCGCTTTAGTCATAGTTGTTCCGACTATTGATACAGTTGAAGAAGCTATTGCCGCGCGCAACTGGACTTATTTTCCACCACTGGGAAGACGCAGCAATGGCGGTGGACAAGCTTTTGATGTAGCCATGTGGGGTAATGTACCGGGAGGTTATCGCAACACCATCAACGACAATATAGTCTTAATCCTGATGATAGAAACCCTCGAGGGACTGCAAAATGCCGCAGCAATCGCAGCGGTACCAGGAGTTACAGCAATCTTCGCTGCGAGTGGTGATCTTGCCAACTTCACCGGTTATAGGCAGGGTGATCCGGATTACGAACGTATGATCAACGTTGTACATGACGCTGCAATTAATGCAAAAATTCGCTTGTGTGGACCCTTGGCGTGGCGTGATCGTCCTGACTTTACTTGCTTCCAGGCGGGCAGCGAAACTGCTGCAATTACTCGTGGAGTAAGCTTGGAACTTGGTGAACTTGCCAACACCCAGGCCTCACCCGAAGTAGGGCCTTTCGCATTGCAACCTTGAAGCAAATGCAATTGTTACAAAAATAATCCATCAGCATGATCTCTGGTCTGTTTTCTAACGCCAGAACTTTTATAATGGAAACACGCTAAGCTTGAGTTGCAGCCAATGTCCGCCACTATTCTGCCTTTTATCCGCCCCCCACAAGATGCGCTGATGTCGCTCCACAGCAAGGTACCCGCCAGTGCTATGACAGCAGGAATGTTGGGTACTACTCGCAATGGTCATGCCGTACAGGTTACAGCTGATGGATTGTTACTGACTGTTGGCTATGTGGTAATGGAAGCCAGTGAGGTATGGTTAACCAATAATAAAGGTCAGACTGCCGAGGCGCTGGTGCTCGCTCATGATTATGATTCTGGCCTAGCTCTGTTACGTCCTTTGCAAAGTCTGGGTTTAACTTATCTCGATACTGCTCCTATTGCTTCTGTGGCAATTGGTGATCAGCTCAGTATTCTGGGTAGCGGAGACAAACAAGCCTTTAGCGTTGAATTATATGCTTTGGAAGAATTCGCTGGACGCTGGGAATATCTGCTAGAACTTGCCTGTTACACTTTGCCCCTGTATGACCGCTGGTCGGGTGCGGCCTTGTTAAACGATGCTGGCAAATTGGTTGGCATTGGTTCTTTGGCGTTGGGTTTACGGGGTGCATCCGGCGAAATTGAACCAGGTAATTTGTTTATTCCAGTCGAACTGGTGATGCCATATGTTGAAAACATGCGTATGTTCGGTCAGAAACCTGGCAAATTACGTTCCTGGCTTGGTTTAATGGTTGAAGAGCAAGATAGTTCCATCTATGTGGTGGGCATTTACCACGATGGGCCGGCTTTTAGGGCTGGTATAAAGCCGGGCGACATCATCGAGTCTGTTGACCAGATGCCAGTCAGTAACTTAGCCGGATTTTTTCGTACCATCTGGAGTTATGGTGCTGCTGGAGTCGCGCTACCCCTTACTATCGCCAATGGCAAAGTCACCCGTGAAGTCATTTTGGTTACCATAGACCGTAACAGTTTTTTTATGCAACATGCAGGTAATCTCATCAACTAAAATTGTAGGGCTGTTGAGGTTTGCTAGTTCTGGCAACGCGATAGATACGATGTCAAAGACGCCGCAGTAGCAGGTTTAATAATTCAGAAGGATAGAGAGTGTTATTAACTAACAAGAAAATTCTGGTTACCGGGGCAGACGGTTTTATCGGCAGTCATCTGGTGGAGATGTTGCTGGCCCAGGGCTGTGATGTACGTGCATTTGTTTATTACAACTCCTTCAACAGTTGGGGCTGGCTCGATAGTCTAGCGCCAGAAGCGCTGCGTAATCTCGACGTGGTAAGTGGGGATATACGTGATCCTAATGGGGTAGAGGCAGCCATGCAGGACTGCTCTGTGGTATTCCACCTAGCAGCTTTGATTGCTATTCCCTTTTCCTACAATTCACCCGATTCTTATGTCGACACCAATATCAAAGGCACATTGAATGTGCTGCAAGCTGCCCGCAAAATTGGTTGTGAGCGGGTGCTCATCACTTCAACTTCTGAAGTCTACGGCACTGCACAGTACACTCCCATCGACGAGAAACACCCTTTCCAAGGACAGTCTCCCTACAGTGCAACCAAGATTGGTGCCGACCGCCTCGCTGAATCCTTCTATCGGTCCTTCTCAACACCTGTTGTTATCGTGCGGCCTTTCAATACTTATGGCCCGCGCCAATCTGCACGTGCAGTGATTCCCACAATCATCACACAGTTGTTGTTAGGCGCAACGCAGTTGCAACTTGGCAGCCTTACTCCCACCCGCGACTTCAATTATGTCGCTGATACTGTGGCAGGTTTTATCTCCCTAGCCCAAACTGATGCAGCCGTTGGTAAAGAAATTAATATAGCAACCGGACAAGAACGTACCATAGGGGATGTTGCGCGATTTTTGCTTCAACAAATTAATCCGCAGGTAACTATACTCACCGACGAGCAGCGCCTGCGGCCAGAAGCTTCTGAAGTCATGCGTTTGCTTGGCGACAACACCTTGATCACGACCCTGACAGACTGGCGACCAAAGTACAACCTAGAAGCTGGCTTGAGTGCCACTATTGCCTGGTTCAGGCAAACAGAAAATTTGGCACGTTATAAAGCTTGGCTATATAACTGTTGAAATATAACTTAATGCAGAATGTTATCTGAAAAGAAGTCCAGAACTATGCGCGCAATAATTCTTGCTGGAGGTAAAGGCACTCGCCTACGCCCTTATACAACTCTCATACCCAAACCATTGGTGCCACTGGGTGGAAAATATTCCATTCTCGAAATAATCATTATGCAATTAAAGCGGGCAGGTTTTACCCACGTTACACTGGCCGTTAATCATTTGTCGCGTCTCATAAGTGCCTATTTTGGAGATGGAAATCATCTTGGTATCAAACTTGATTATTCGTTGGAAGAAGGTGAACTAAGCACTATTGGTCCCTTAACCTTAATTAAAGATTTACCGGAAAACTTCCTAGTCATGAACGGCGACATTTTGTGTGATCTTGATTATCAGGCATTTTATGCTGCGCACATCCAAGCCGGCAGTGAGGTATCCGTGTCTGCGTTTCGCCGCCAAGTAAAGGTTGATTTTGGTGTGTTAGAGGTCGATCCAAACTCCAGACTCACTGGATTTCAAGAAAAACCTGTCATTGATTTTGATGTAAGCATGGGTATTTACTGTATAAAACGCTCAGTAATTACAGCACTCACACCTGGTAAGAAATACGGTTTCGATGACTTGATGCGTGATCGACTCAATCAAAATCAAAGTGTTGATATTCGACCTTTTACAGGTTATTGGCTTGATATCGGTCGTCCTGATGATTACGAATATGCAGACGAAAATTTTGCCCAACTCAGTATCAAACTGGGACTAGGTGAATGAAAAGTGTATTAGTGACTGGCGCTAGAGGAGCACTTGGTCAGGCGCTTGTTTCTCGTCTTAAACAGCAGTCAGCTACAACACAGATTCTGCTTACCAGTCACACACATCATGGCGCAGACTACATCAGCCTAGATGTAAGCCATCGAGAGCAAGTTAAATCAGTCATTAAAGCGACCACGCCGGATTTGGTGATCCATCTGGCCGCTTCCCTAAGTGATAATTTTGAACAGGCCTACGCCATCAATGTAGAAGCAGCTCGTCACTTATGTGATGCAGTACTGGCCACTGGCCATCCCACGCGTCTGGTTGTGATAGGGTCTGCGGCTGAATATGGTGTAGTGCAAGCAAATGAAAATCCAATCAAGGAAAACCATCTACTAGCGCCAGTAACACTCTACGGTATGACTAAAGCTTGGCAGACCTTGTTGGCACAACAATATGCCTTTTCAGGGGTAGATATAGTCGTTGCCAGAATTTTTAATCTGGATGGACCTGGTATGTCGGAACGGCTTTTTGTTGGGCGTATCCAAAAACAAATAGCGAATATTTTGGCAGGCCAACAACAGTTGCTTGAAATAGGACCACTCACTGCCATCCGTGACTATATATCTACCACAGGCGCTGCCGAACTTTTACTGGCCATTGCCGAACGAGGTAAGACTGGCCATATTTATCACGTCGCCAGCGGTAAACAAATAAGTATGCGAGAACTTCTAGGCACTTATCTCCAGCGTAATGGACTAGATTTTTCTTGTGTACTGGAGAATGTGGGTCTATCTAACCACAAGGGCTATGATGTACCCGTAATAGTTGCCAACATGAGCCAAAGCCTGGCCCTACTACCTGGTAAAAGTTAACCACATGTTAAAACTTACAGTTGTAACTCCCGTCTATAACGAAGAATTGGTAATTGAGAGTTTTTATCAACGCACACGCAAGGTGCTCGATACACTGACAGAAGTAGACGCCAGTATTTTGTTTGTGGTTGACAAGTGCCAAGACCATACACTGGAAATTTTACGTGGCTTGGCAGCCAACGATCCTAAAATCAAAGTTATCGCACTGTCATCTCGCTTTGGTCACCAGATGTCGCTGCTGGCTGGCATCGAAAAATCTCAACAAAGCGACGCCATCATAATGATGGATTGCGACTTGCAACATCCACCTGAACTTATCCCTCTCCTACTCGCAAATTTTAAATTTGGTTACGATGTTGTTTATACCTTACGTAAAAATTCAGAAAATATTGGCTGGTTACGCAAAAAATCGGGTGATTTTTTCTATAGAGTGCTAGGCATCATGTCAAAGGTGCCTATCAATGCCAATGCTGCCGACTTCCGCTTAATCTCCGGCCGGGTTGCAAAAATACTTTCCACCCAATTCAAAGAGCGCAACATGTTTTTGCGTGGTCTTTTCTCATGGATTGGCTTCAAGCAGACTGGCATTGAATACAGCGCCGAGAAACGCTTTGCCGGTTCTTCCAAATATACGCTTGCAAAAATGTTGCAACTAGCTGGTGCGGGCATAATATCCTTCAGCACCAAACCTTTGCAGCTGGGAATTATTGTCGGGATCAGCTTCTCTGCCCTGTCTTTCATTTTGATACTAGTAGCTATTGCCAAATATTTTATCGTGCAGTCTTTGCCAAGCGGCTTTACCACACTAGTGGTTCTGCTGCTCTTATTCAGCGGCATACAACTTATTGTGCTTGGCATCATTGGGGCCTATATAGGCGGCATATTTGAAGAAGTAAAAGGCCGACCCCGTTATATTATTGAAGAAGAAATATAAATCTATGCAAAATAAAATCGACTTTGACGAATACACCAAAAATTACAACCAACTGTTGCAAGAGCAGACTGGTTTTTTTTCGTCCAGTGAAGAATATTTTGCTCGCTACAAAGTGGAGATTGTGCGCAGCTCCTTGCTCACCCCTATTAAAAGTATTCTTGAGTTTGGTTGTGGCATTGGTCGGAACATTGGTTATTTGCAGCAAGCGTTTCCAACAGCAACCTTGGTTGGCTCTGATATTTCAGCAGCGAGTCTAGAACTAGCACGTCAAGCTTATCCTGACGTAGAATTTTCACAGGAAGTTACTGCAGAAACACTAACGGAAAAACATGCTCCAGGTTTCGATCTGATTTTTATTGCTGGTGTCTTTCATCATATAGCTGTGGAGCAACGACTTGCAGTGGCAACTTCATTATTCAAATTGTTATCTACTGCAGGGCAGCTGATTATTTTTGAACATAATCCCTACAACCCTATCACTCGTAAAATCGTTAATAATTGTCCGTATGATGCCGATGCCATTTTGCTAAATCCTACAGAATTAACAAATCTATTGTCCCAGGCCGGATTCACCGTCGAACGTAAAGCCTATTGTCTTTTTATTCCCCCCGTATTGTCCTGGTTGGCACCTTTAGAAAAAATGCTGGGTTGGCTACCTCTTGGGGGGCAGTATTGGGTACAGGCAAAACGCCCTCTATAGTCCAATTTATGACCCAATTAATGACCCGATCTATGTCTCAATTTATGCGATTTATACTGGTGGGTATTTTCAATACGATATTCGGCTACAGCCTTATATTCAGCTTTATGTACTATGCCCACCTTTCGCCTGAAGTCAGTAACTTTTGTGGTTATGCACTCTCACTTCTGATGAGCTTCATCCTGAACCTCAACTTTACGTTTACCACTAGCAGCACGTATAAAAACGACACTTTAAAGAACAAGCTGGAACCGTTATTACGTTTTTTGTTAGTTTTCGGAGTTTCTTATGCAGCAAACTATGGAATGCTAATTATGCTGCTATATAAATTCAATCTACATGTAGCCTTGAGTCAAATATTTGCTGGAGTTGTATATGTGCTTTTGTCCTACCTGTTGAATAAATATTATGTTTTTACGAGCAAGTAACAACAACTTCTCATAGACACTTTTCAATTCCGAAATAATTTCAGAAGTTTTATCAACAGGCCTACATTCATAGTGCCAGTTGTTATTGAGGCGCCGATAGTTTTTATTTTGTGATTTACACTCAATTTTTTTCCAGCATGCAAACAAACCTATAGTCACCAACGAGATAAAGTTATGCGAATAGTATCTTGGAATGTAAATGGTATCCGTGCAGTAGTAAAAAAAGATTTCATTGCTCTGATGCTTGCTACCGAAGCCGATGTAATCTGCTTACAAGAAACCAAGGCTCAAGATGAACAAGTAGTGGCCGCGTTAGCAGAACTAGAGGGTTTTACGATCTATAGCAATTCGGCTGTTAAAAAAGGGTATTCAGGTACAGCAATTCTTACCCGCAAGCCAGCAGTTGCTGCAACTAATGACCTAGGCATTGCCGAACACGACCAGGAAGGTCGAGTAATCGCAGCCGAATTTGAAAGTTTCTACCTTGTTAATGTCTATACACCAAATTCGGGCAGCGAACTAAAACGGCTTGAGTATCGTCAACAGTGGGATCAAGATTTTTTGCTATATTTAAAAAATCTGGAACAGCGTAAACCAGTAATTATCTGTGGAGACTTAAACGTAGCTCATAATGATATTGATTTGGCACGCCCCAAAGAAAATTACAACAAGAGTGCTGGTTACATGCAACAGGAAATTAACGGAATCAGCAACCTTATATCAGCAGGTTTTGTTGATACCTTTAGGCATTTCAATCCCACCTCCGCCAAATATACTTGGTGGAGCTATCGTGCTGGTGCCCGGGAAAATGACATAGGTTGGAGAATAGATTATTTTCTCACATCCCGGGTCTTGCTTGGGAGTATCAAAAAAACTGATATCTACAAACACATCCAAGGATCAGATCATTGTCCTGTTTTATTAGAAATCAACTAATCAGGGCTGACATGAATTTTTATACTTTTATTTAATCCTGGAAAGAAAATCTAGGTACTTGCTTGCCTTCATGTAACACCAACTCGGTAAACATGCCCAGTGGTCTTACCCAGTAGCCACCTTTTCCATAGAGAGGTACATACAACACCATCATTTCGGTTGTTTCTGAATGGCGGGCAAACCCCACTACGCTATAGTCCTTACCCTTGTAGTGGCGATATCGACCTAAAGCAATTGCAGGTAGAAGCGTACTAGTCATCAAATTCTTTCCTTTTAAGAGTTTACAGCTCGTAATTTAATCTGCCAGACAAAATTAATTCATCATCCTGAATTTTCTGATTAGCATTCTCAAGCGCTTTAATTTTTCTGGATCAAGACTTTCAGAAGTAAATGCCAGCTCCACAAATGTCTGGGTAATACCTTGCATTTCGCTAGCCAATTGCGGATTGCTAAGACTTACTCGCTCTTGATATTGCCGAGGAGTTTCACCTGAAATGCGGGCAAATCCAAGTTTCCCTAGGTAACTACAGAAACGCAAATAGTGCTGTAGTGCAGGCTTGCGCGGCACAGTTGATGATTTTCTGAATACTGAAATCGCGATAAAGATAATAAATAGGGTCATAAATACGATCAAAGACAACAGAACTTTAATTTTTGTTATGGTACCTAACAGGCTAGTTAACAAACTAAATTGCATGTCTTGGTCATAGTTGAGTACAAAGCGATTCCACGCGTAATCGATCATCTCAATACGAAAACGTAAATTATTAAACAGCAAGCTGTCTCGTAACCGCAATAAGGAGAATATTTCATCATCCATAAAACTTGATTCTTCTTGCAAAGTGAACTCACTACCTTGACTAATTCGCTCAGGGGCTACCGCCGCAGTAGGATCAACCCGCACCCAACCCTGCGCAGGTAACCAAACCTCTGCCCAAGCATGTGCATCATATTGACGCACAGTGAGCGTTTCATCAAAAGGATTGAATTCACCACCCTGGTAGCCTGTTACTACGCGTGCAGGAATATTTACTGCGCGCATTAAGAAAGTAAAACTGCTGGCATAATGCTCACAAAAACCTTCCCGGGTATTAAACAGAAAGTCATCAATAGAGTTATTGCCAAGGGTGGCGGGACTCAAGGTGTAAAAAAATTCTTCTTCTCGGAAATGTTCAAGTACCGCATTAATGTAATCAGTATCACTTGGCATTTGGGCTCTTAAATCAAGAGCAAACTTATGAGCTTGAGGATTGCCATCGACAGGTAATACGCGCGAGCGGCGTTGTTGCCGCCCTTCAGTATCGACATCAGCACGATTCTCCAAATAAGAAGTTGCATCGTAACTGAAGCGTTGATTAATAAGACGACGGCTACCAAGCTGATAATCCCGTGTCATAAGCATACGATCATCAAAAATACGAGGCATTCGTAATGTGAAAATCCAATTCTGGTTAGTAGGTTCCATGATTACGTTATAAGTTACAGGTTCACCCAAGTATTCAATGTTTCGAAACCAGTCGCGTTGCTCTGAGGTGTTTAGACTTAGAAATTGTGCCTCTTCAACGAAACCATGTCGCCATTCTCGACCGTCAAATTCATCCAGCGTCAGAGCACGCCAGTACAGTTCCGAATACATAGGGGGGGCGCCGTTAAATTTCACTCTGAATGCTACTTCAGCCGATCGCGTCAGATTACTTATATCGCCAGGTGACATGCTTTCGCTCAAACCTGTGCTTGATGTGTTGGTTTGTAAAGGTACTGACCATAAGGGACTTATTCGAGGAAAAAGAATAAAAAAGACCAGCATCAGCGGCACACTTTGCGCCAGAATCACAGCTGTCAATTTTAGAGTACGCAAAGGAGACTGGTGTTTGGGATTCTGGTGCAGTGCCATCAGTGCCGAACTAATCAGCACCACACTTAGGCTCATATAAAATGCAATTGGAATTGATTGTGTATAAATAAATTCGGCTACTATCGTGAAATAACCTAAATACAAAACCAGTAATACATCGCGTTTATGCTGCATTTCTAGCAGTTTAAGAGTGATGCCAACCAGTAATATGGCCACAGTGGCATCGGTTGAAAATATGTCGCGTCCATACTGTGCTAACAACAGCACAGCCATAAGAGCGACAATTGCAAATTTAAGTTTGTTGCTAGGATAGGAAATACGACCCTGAAAAATTAAAAACCTACCCAACATACACATAGCACAAATGCCTGTGAGCCACACAGGCATTCTGCTCACGTGTGGCAGAATCACGGATACCAAAGCTATCAAGAGCCAGAAAAAAGCAAACCGTGTTATTTGATAGGTTTCCCTGTCATAGATAATTTTTTTGTTGGGAGTCTTTGCTAACATGCTTAGCTCTCTGAAAACTCATACATTGCAAGTATTTCTAGAAGTTTTCGGTAATGCAGAAACCCTTTGGCCGGTGAAATTTTAATTCCTGGCAATACTAGTCCATAGTCAACTCCGGCTGAGTCAAGCTTGATTATGCAATAACATATTCTCGACAGGCGTTCTTCAATACTGTGGTCGGGAAACATGTCCCAGTGCAGCCAGATTCTTTCATCAATGTTGCTTGAATATTGTTTGGTGAACATGCCTTGACCGCGGGCGAATATTTTCCAGGCCACATGTTTTAATGAATCACCACGCTGGTATTCGCGCAAGCCATGAAAATCATCGTTACCACGTGTTATGTTGGTTCTACCACTGTTGAGCTGATTAGCAGTGAGCCAATCGAGATCACATTCGACAGGCGCAGGATAGACCAGACAAGTAAAGTTGAGATCTATGAGAGACCAAGCACGGCAAATACCAAAAGGAAAAATAGTTTCAATTACCAGTCGTCCTGGCGTAAAAGGCCCTCGTTTGCTAGTAGACACATAGAGATCCAGACGTTGTTCGCTAAGTGCAATAAGATCAGCTGTGGCCTTGCGCGAACCTGGGAAACTAACCAGCACGTTTTCGAAAATTCGTTTGCCATGCCGATTAAGAATGACCGTGACTTCGGCCTTATCACCTGCAAAAACAGAGGCTCCTGGCACAGCTGAAACATGTAAACCTGCCAAATTGCGAAAAGTATAGAAAATCGACAAGAAAAACATACCTAGCAACAAAAATACCAGAGCAAAAGCCAGACTGATTTCAAAATTAACAGCACCGATAAACATCAATCCTTGTAAAAACAAAAATCCTAGCCCCTGCTTGTTGGGGATGATGAAGATATTTTGATGATTGAGGATGACATTACGGGCAGGTGGAATTCGGCGTATGACCCAGCGCGCAAAATGTATGTGCCAGCGCTGCATCAATACGTGACACAGCCTGCTCATACCTGCTGTTTTTAAACTCATTTCCACGCTGCTTTTACCTTAAAAAACATCAACCTCATTGATCATCTGTTGTGAGTAAACTTCTGCAGTACGACCTGAAGAGTCAGATACAGAACGTAAACGATGATCTACCACTGCTGGCAGCACCATTTGTACATCTTCCGGTAATACATACTTACGATCGTGCATCAACGCCCAGGTGCGTGCAGCACGCATAATAGCTTGCGCACCACGCGGGGACAGTCCAAAGGAAAAATGGTGATCTTGACGTGTGTACGCGACGAGCCGCTGCACATAATCTAGCAAGGTATCTGTAGCGTTTACGGTAGCGATGCCAGCTTGAGTCTGATGCACATCGGCTGCGGTCAAACACTGGCGTATGTTTTGTAAATTAGCGCGTTGATCTGTATTTATTAATAATTCGCGCTCGGCAATCGGGTCTGGATATCCGATGGTAAGTCGCATTAAAAACCGGTCTAGTTGTGATTCTGGCAACGGATAGGTGCCAGAGAAAGTAACCGGATTCTGCGTAGCAATCACGAAAAATGGCTGCGGTAGTGTAAGAGTATTACCATCAATTGTTACCTTGCCTTCTTCCATGGCTTCCAGCAGTGCGCTTTGTGTTTTGGGGGTAGTACGATTGATTTCATCTGCCAGAACCAAATTGTTGAAAATTGGTCCCCGGTGGAAAGTGAACTGGGCAGTATGTTGGTCATACACAGAAACACCAAGAATGTCGGCGGGTAACAGGTCGCTGGTAAACTGTATGCGACTATAATTTAGCCCGAAAACTCTCGCTAAAGACTGGGACAAAGTTGTCTTTCCCATGCCGGGTTTGTCTTCCAATAACAAATGTCCACCAGCAAAAAGACAACACAATGCCAGTTGAATTTGCTTGTTTTTACCTAATACAACTTTGCCAATTTCTGCTATCGCTTCTTCAACTTTTGCCTGCATTTTTTATCTTCCGTGTTGCATGGTGAATTTACTGCTTTTCAGGAAGCAACAATCGGCTTTAATGCTTCAGCTGTTGCTGTGCAAAGACAGCTGACCTTCGTCTTCATCCCAGTTGCCCGAGTCAGAAACTTCTGCCTCTAGTTGTTTCTTGTGTTTAGACACATCATTACGGCGCGCTTCGAGTTTAGCCAGATAGGCTGAACTCACATCCCCAGTAACGTAAAATCCATCAAAAACTGAGCATTCAAAGTCCATAGGCAAAATGCTGCCCTCGGCACAGGATGCTATCAAATCTTCCAGATCTTGAAACACTAGCCAATCGGCACCTATGAGGGACTGAATTTCGGCAACGGTTTTACCATGGGCAATGAGTTCACTTACCGCAGGCATGTCGATGCCATAAACGTTTGGATGTTTGACGGGTGGAGATGCCGAACAAAAATATACTTTACGGGCACCAGCTTCACGCGCCATTTCAATAATTTGTTTGCAGGTTGTGCCACGTACGATTGAGTCATCTACCAGCAATACGTTTTTATCCTGGAATTCCAGCGCAATGGCATTGAGCTTTTGTTTTACTGATTTTTTACGCTGACTCTGGCCCGGCATGATGAAAGTGCGGCCAATATAACGGTTTTTGACAAAGCCTTCGCGAAACTTCACCCCTAGGGCATTGGCCAACTCTACAGCCGCAGTGCGGCTGGTATCTGGGATTGGAATAACCACATCGATATCATGATTTGGTCGAATTCGTAGAATTTTCTGGGCCAGTCTTTCTCCCATGCGCAAACGCGACTTGTACACCGAAACCCCATCTATTATGGAATCAGGTCGAGCAAAATAGACGTGTTCGAAAATGCAAGGGGTAAGCTTGTTGTCTTCAGCACACTGCATAGTTTGCAAATTTCCTTCCTGATCGATGTATACGGCTTCGCCAGGTGCAACATCGCGAACTAGAGTAAAACCTTGTGAATCGAGCGCTACACTTTCAGAAGCCAGCATGTATTCATAACCTTTACGGGTACGTTTTTTACCGTATACCAAGGGTCGAATACCGTATTTATCACGAAATCCCACAATGCCATAACCTACCAGCATGGCTATCGCGGCGTAGGCTCCCCGGCAGCGCCTATGCACGGCTCGCACAGCTTGAAACACATCTTCTGCAGAAGGGCGCATTTTGTTGAGCATTTGAAGTTCATGAGCAAAAACATTCAGCAGAACTTCTGAATCAGAATCGGTATTGAGGTGACGTAAATCATCGCGGAATATATCCGCCGACAGTTCTTCGGAATTGGTCAGGTTACCGTTATGCGCCAGGCTGATGCCGTAAGGAGAGTTAACATACAAAGGTTGCGCCTGGGCAGCCCCCGAACTGCCAGCCGTTGGATAACGTACATGGCCAATTCCCATATTGCCGGTAAGTTGCCGCATATGACGAGTATGAAATACATCACGCACTAGTCCATTGTCCTTGCGCAAGTACAGCTTGCCATGATCACTGGTCACGATGCCGGCAGCATCTTGACCCCGGTGTTGCAGAACAGTCAAACTGTCGTATAAGGCTTGATTCACATTGGATTTACCAACGATACCAACTATGCCACACATGATAAGACCTCAGGTTGTTGATCAGGCACTGATAAGAGTTGCCGGATTCGGTGGCGTAACACCTAGTTTGCTTTGCAGAAATTCCCCCAACTCCAGGATGTAAGGTACGCTGAAAGACTGATTGTATTCTTCAGTAACTATGCCCAGTGGAGCAGTCATCATCACAATAATTGTCACTATGATGAGACCACGCGCGATACCAAACAGCGCCCCCAAGCCACGATCCACACTTTTTAGTCCGACTGCTGCGGTAGCTTTTGAAATTAGATTACCAATCAATCCACCGACAAATACTGTACTGATAAAAATAAGCACAACAGCCACTATTTTTCGGACCATTGGACCCTCAATGAGGTCTTCCATCTTCACAGCTAAGGTATCGCCGAAAAGCGAAGCCAGAATTACTGCGGTTATCCAAGCGGTGAGAGACAATGCTTCTTTCACCAAACCGCGAAAAATTCCTAACAAACTCGACATGCCAACAATGCCCAGCACAATGATGTCTACAATTTCCATCCACAAGCCTCTTGCTACAGCGTTTTTTTCGCGTTGTTTATTGCGCTTTTTAATGCAGCTATTGAGCTAACTGAGCCGATGTTGGTGAATCAATAGTAAATTGTTCGACTATGCCGTTTAGCTGATATTCCTTTGCCAGAATTTGTTGCAGATTGGCTGCTTCTGTGGGGGTTAACACCGGCCCCACAAATACAGCAATTAAATTTTGAGTGTCTGTCTTAACAGGGCGACTGTAAGCCTTGTGGTTAGCCAAGATTAAAGTTGCCACCAAGGATTCCGCATTGGTTCTATCACTGAACGTACCCAGCTTTACGCTCCAGGATTCAGGCAAACCCTGTGTATTCAATTTTGGTGTAGTAACAAGTGTGGGTTGCGCAGTAGTTGGTTGTGCAGATTCTAAATCTGATGTTAGTGCAGCATCGGTGCTCGAAATTTCAGTGCTATCGGTAATAACATCGGGTAATGGAATGTCGACGGGAAGTGAGTCGGCGATGATGGTCGGACGTTCTGGTTCTGGCAAAGGTGTTAAATTGATTTCTGGTGCTGACGGCATTGATACCACCATAGGTAATGGTTCGACCATGCCCTCTCCGTCAAGCAGCATTGGAATCAGTATCAAGGCCAGACAACCAAGCACTATTGTGCCAACTAGACGTTGTTTCATTGCTAGATTCAAAGCATCTCCATTACCGCTGCTACAGTGTAGAAAGAACCGGTTACGACAATGACATCATTAGGATCAGCTGCGCTACAAGCTGAGACCAGAGCTGCTGCAACCGAAGCATGGCAAATGACTTCTGACATACCCAGTTTCACTGCATGATTATATATGATTTTGGCCGAAGCGCCGCGCTCCCCAGTAAGAGTTGCTGCATGAATTTGAGTAACTATCGGTGCCAGGATCTGTAACACTGAAGCACTGTCCTTATCTACCAGCATTCCTATTACCAGATGCACCTTGCAGCCACCAAATCGTGTACGAATATTGTTAGCAAGGTTGCTTGCAGCGTGTGGATTATGTGCAACATCAAGGATGAGTCGATGCCCTTTATAAGTGACCTCCTGAAATCTGCCCGGCAAAGTTGTGGTCGCCAAGCCATGAAGGATATGCTCTGGTTTGAATTCACCAATCAAACAATAAAGTGCCTGAACCACCGCTGAGGCATTATCGAGCGGGAAAGTCATCAACGGTAATTGTGTCATTTGCAATAATACATCGTCGTTGGATTTCCCCTGCCACGTCCACTGATCACTCCCTTGCTGCCAACCGAATTCCTTACCTTGGCGTAACAGTTTCGCACCGATTTTTTTTGCATGTTGTAACACGGAATCCGGCGGCCCTAACGCACCATAAATTGCATATTGATGAGGGCGAAAAATTCCAGACTTTTCAATTCCTATTTGTTCACGCGTTGTACCAAGCCATTCCATGTGATCCAACTCCACATTGGTAAGGATACTTACAGCGGGATCGAGAATATTCACTGCATCCAATCTGCCACCGAGACCAACTTCCAAAATCATGAAGTTTGGTTGTTGCAAAGCAAAATAATACAATGCAGCGAGAGTGCCATATTCAAAATAAGTAAGGGAAATTTCAGCGCGGACTGCTTCAACTGCTTTAAAAGCCTCGCAGAGATTGTCATCGCTAACCTGCATGCCGTTGTAACAAACTCTTTCGTTGTATTTGTGCAAGTGGGGTGAAGTGTAAGTGCCAACGGTATAACCAGCACAGAGCATAATATTGCTCAGCATGGCGACCGTAGAACCCTTACCATTAGTTCCACCCACTATGACAATTTGAGTTGACTTGAAATCCAGAGCCATCCGGCGCTGAACTGTCTGCACTCGTTCAAGCCCAAGCTCAATGGTGCTGGGGTGTAATTGTTCCAGCCAGCTCAACCAGCTTTGCAAATCCATATTGGGGTTAGCCTGCTTCATAATACAGTTGTTGCTGGCATGATAAAAATGAGATTCGGGTGTGGATTAAATCTGGTTCGAGCCAATGGATTTAAGTGTTTTACCTGGTGAGTAAAGCACTAGCGGCATCAGCTTTTTAATCAGTGAACTGATGCGTTCTTTTAAATGATGGCGATGAACCACCATATCTATGGCGCCGTGCTCCAATAGAAACTCACTGCGTTGAAAACCTTCTGGCAGTCTTTCCCTTACGGTTTGGCGAATCACATCCTGACCTGCAAATCCGATGAAAGCACGTGGTTCGGCAATATTAATATCACCAAGCATTGCCAAACTTGCTGAAACACCCCCATAAACTGGATCAACAAGTACAGATATATACAGCAGACCATGTTGTTTCATTTTCTCCAACGCTGCCGCAGTTTTGGCCATTTGCATCAATGATATGAGGGCCTCCTGCATGCGGGCACCACCGCTGGTTGCAAAACACACTAGGGGTAACCTGCGCTCTAGACATCGATTTACTGCCATGGTGAATTTTTCTCCCACCACTGCGCCCATTGAGCCTCCAATAAATCCAAATTCAAATGCGGCAACTACTAGTCCCCGACCATTGATACGACCTTCTTTCACTACCAAAGCATCTTTTTCACCAGTGACCTTGCTAGCAATAACAAGCCGGTCTTTGTATTTTTTCAGGTCTTTAAATTTCAGGATGTCGATGGGTTCGATATTGGCACCAATTTCGGTCTGGTCCTCGACATCTAGAATCATTGCCAGCCGTTGGCGAGCAGTGATACGCAAGTGGTGATCACATTTTGGGCACACATCCATGTTTTCACTAAGGTTTTCTCGATACAGAACTGCTTCACAACTCGGACATTTTTTCCACAAACCTTCTGGCACACTACGACTTTTTGCAGTGACACTAGCTTTTAAAATAGTAGGAAGAATTTTATCAATCCATCTACTCATAGGCACCTCATAATTGAGTTAATACTGCTGTTCTTCAATTGCATTTGTTACTTGCATCCATGGCAACGCGCATGGTTCTGATAAGGGCTGTATGTGCCACTAATTCGGCCGCACTGTAAATAACATTGTTTTTCAGCTGCTCAATTTTATTGATCAGCGCACTACCAACAACTACCGCATCGGCTACTGTTGCAATTCTTGCAGCAGTCTCACTATCGCTAATGCCAAACCCTACGCCCAAAGGTAATGTGGTGTGTTGACGAAGTAAGGTCAGATTACTGACTACCGACTCTACATCAAGATTCCCTGCCCCAGTAACGCCTTTAAGTGATACGTAATACACATAACCACTGCTGAGTTTACAAATGGTTTCTGCACGTTGGGCATTGGTGGTAGGTGCCACGAGAAAAATTGTATCAAGCCCTGCTCCCCTCAAGATGGCATGCAGATCACTGGCTTCTTCTGGTGGCATATCCACCAACAACACACCATCAACACCAGCACTGAGACAAGCATCCGCAAAAATTTGATAACCCATACATTCGACTGGATTCAAATATCCCATCAGTACTATCGGTGTTATGTTGTTGCTGGTGCGAAATTTTTTGACTAGATCGAGCACATCAATCAGCCGCGTATGCATTGCCAGTGATCGCTCGACTGCGCGTTGGATGACCGGGCCATCAGCGGAGGGGTCACTGAAGGGAAATCCCAGTTCAATCACATCGGCACCATTTACCACTAAAGCATGCATAAGACCCAGACTAGTTTCTAGATTAGGATCACCCGCCGTGATGTAGGGGATCAAGGCTTTTTTACCCTGGGTTTTCAACTGGGAAAAACATTGCGAAATACGACTCATAAACTGCCAGCTCTATAAAAGTTATTAAATACGAATTTTTACAGCATTGACTTGAAGCACCTTTACTAGACTCAACTACTTCCACTACAGCTGGATATTATCTATTTCCGCTATAGTCTGCAGATCCTTGTCACCACGACCAGATAAATTCAACACCATGATGTGAGTACTGGGTAATGTGGGGGCAACCTGCATTGCGTACGCTATGGCATGACTGGATTCAAGCGCAGGAATAATACCTTCACAGCGTGTCAGGAAACGGAAAGCATCAAGCGCCTCGGCATCAGTCACAGAAGTGTATTCTGCCCGTTGTATATCTTTGAGCCAGGAATGTTCAGGACCAACCCCTGGATAGTCGAGTCCAGCAGATACCGAATGGGTTTCAATAATTTGTCCGTCAGCATCCTTCATCAGATACGTGCGATTGCCATGCAAAACACCTGGCTGACCAGCTGTTAGGGGTGCAGCGTGTTTGCCTGTAGCAATGCCAAGCCCACCAGCTTCGACACCAATCATGCGTACTTGGGTGTCGGCAATAAATGGATAAAACAAACCAATGGCATTGGAGCCCCCCCCCACACAAGCGACCAATGAATCGGGTAAACGACCAAACTGCGCCATACTTTGTTGTTTCACTTCACGGCCAATCACGCTTTGAAAATCTCGCACTAACATTGGATAAGGATGCGGCCCTGCCACGGTCCCAATAATGTAATATGTATTATCAACATTGGTGGCCCAATCGCGTAGCGCTTCGTTCAACGCATCTTTCAAGGTACAAGATCCAGAGCTAACTCCCACTACATTGGCTCCCAGCATTTTCATGCGAAAGACATTAGCCGACTGGCGCTTGATATCCTCTGTTCCCATGAACACATGACATTCCAACCCAAGACGAGCAGCTACTGTGGCAGTGGCTACCCCGTGTTGACCGGCGCCAGTTTCGGCGATGATGCGAGTCTTGCCCATGGCTCGTGCCAACAAGGCCTGTCCAATTGTGTTATTAACCTTATGAGCACCGGTATGATTGAGGTCTTCACGTTTTAAAAGAATCTGCGCACCGCCTAGCTTCTGAGTCATACGTTGCGCGTGATACAAGGGCGAGGGTCGGCCTACGTAATGAGTAAGATCATGATCAATTTCGGCCCAGAACGCTGGGTCTTGCTTCATGACTTCATATTGTCGGGTTAAGGCCTCCAATGCAGGTATCAGGGTTTCACCCACAAAAATACCACCGTAAGGACCAAAATGGCCTCCAACATCGGGATAGTTGTAATTTGCAAATCTGTTATCAATGTTTGACACGGTAAACCTCAGCTAATATCCAACTTTTGCTTGCCACTTCTCTGTTTTTTAAACGCTATGCACTGCTGCTACAAACTGCTTTATCAATTCTACTGATTTAATCCCGGGGGCACTTTCCACACCGGAACTTACATCCACTGCCCAAGGTTTGGTATGTGTAATTGCTTGCGCAACATTGTTTGGATGTAATCCTCCAGCCAAAATAAGGCGAGTTGCCGGTTTAAGAACCCCTTGCAGTGGATCTAACAATGACCAGTCGAAGGTTGAACCGCTACCGCCGTGCAATTTTTCGTGCCAAGTATCGAGCAGAATGCCCTGAGCAGTTGTGTATTCCCGAATACTTTGACCAATGTCCAATTGTGAATTTACACGCAGGGCTTTCAAATAAGGACGCATAAATCCTGCACAAAACTGTGGACTTTCTTCACCGTGAAACTGCAATACATCCAAGTCTACCTGCTCCAAAACTGCTCGTACTTGTGCTTGTGTGGCATTCACAAACAAGCCAACTTTGGTGACAAACGGTGGCACTGCATCAACAAGAATCTTGGCCTGTGCACTGCTAACAACACGCGGACTATGGGGGTAAAAAACCAGACCGATCGCATCAACACCAGCATCGGCAGCATGCACCGCATCTTGTACACGGGTGATGCCACAGATTTTGATTCTAGTTCTTGGGGGAGGTAAATTCACGGGCTGCTGCCTTCAGTAACAAGCACATAATTCTAGCAAAATGGTGCACGCCCGACCATGTTAATCAGTGCTGCAAAAAAGACATGTACGGAATACTTTCAGGAGCAGATGGCAAGTTAAAAATGGCTGGATATTGCACTTTAATCAGGCTCAGCCCACGGGCAGGAGCAGTAACTCCGGCACTGTTGCGGTCGCGTAAATTCAACACTTCTCTTGCCCATTGAGTAGATTTGCGGCCATTTCCGATTGAAAGCAACACACCCATGATGTTGCGCACCATATGTAACAAAAATGCATTAGCCTCAATTTCCATCACGACCAATTCTGCGTGACGGGCAACGTTTAATTCCAGCAGATTGCGCATGGGTGTACGTGATTGACAGGCCACTGCCCGATACGAGGTAAAGTCATTTTCTCCTAACAACAATTGGCCGGCTGTATGCATAGCCTGAGCATCGAGAGGCAAATGATAGTGCGTAACAAAATCCGCCAGCAAAGCCGGACGCACATCGGAATTGAAGAGAGAATAGCGGTAGCGTCTACTTTGGGCAGAAAACCGCGCATGAAAAGCAACTGGGACTGAATGTGCCCAACGCACACAAACATGTTTATTCAAGAGTGAATTAGTGCCATGTACCCAGGCTTGTAGTGGTCTGCTACTGCTGGTGTCAAAATGCACGATTTGGCCATTGGCATGCACACCAGCATCAGTACGACCGGCACAATATATTTTTACTGGGTGGTCTGCGATGCGGGAAAGAGCACTTTCCAAAGTTTCCTGAACAGTAGCAAGAGCCGGATTTAACTGAGTTTGCCAGCCATTGAAAACACTGCCGTCATATTCGACACACAAAGCCAGGCGTTTATCTTGTGTGGAAATGGCCACTGTTGACTCAAGTGTTTGAATCAGGAATTTTGCCACTGTTGTTGCAAGCGTCTTGCTGCAGCAACCTGATCTGAATTGCCATCAGCCTTAACTTCTTCAAGAATTTCGAGCGCTCCAACTATGTCTCCCATCGCTTCATAGGCGACTGCAAGATCGAGCTTGGTATCACATTCATCCATGGCACTGGCTTCAAAGGATATTTCTTCTTCGGTATTATCCAAGGTATTTTCATCAAAATTGAGCGTGTCGAGATCAAACTCTGTTTCTTCGATCGCTGGGCTGTACGCCTCGTTATCATCCACTTTTTGAGGTTGAGACACAGTAGTATTTAGCTGCGTCGTTACTGGCAAGTCTTCTTCTGGAAAATCATCGAGTCCAAGAGAAACATCTATACGTCTGTCTGCCTCCGCCGAGTGTTTTCGGCTGAAAGGAGCCAGCAAAGTAACTAACTTATTTACGAGGCCAGACCCTGAATACGCAGATGTGTTGTCAGCGCTTTCTGTCTCGAAATCTAGTTCAGCAAGTTCTGCCCTGCGTCGCTTTATAAATAAAAAACCTAAAACGCTAATTATCAGCACCACTAAGGTACTCATCAAAACTACAGTGCTTTGCAGCATAGTGGCGATGGATCCCATAATACCGTTTTGGGAAGCGGCATCTGCATCAAGTTTTTCCTGTGCTACAGACGTCCCTTGTGCTGCAGTTAACGCCCGTTGTGCAGCAGCCGCCAGATCTGCCTGCAATTTAGCAATACGCTCATCTTCTAAGGCGATGATGTTTTGCAGAATATCCAACTCTTGCTCCAAACTTGCTAACCGTGAATTCAGCTCTAGGTTTTCTAAACGAGCTCGATCCAGATTTTCCTCACTGAGCATTAACTCATTTTCAAGTGCTGCAATGGTTGCACCCAAGTCACCATTGCCAGCGTTGGCGTCCTGATCATCAGTCAAGACCGACAACTCATCCTGCAATTGGGGTGCTCTGGTAGCAGGGGTGTTGGCGGCAACACCTACTAAGGGTTCTAGGTTCAGTTGCTGATTCTGCTGATTTACTTCTATTACAGCTGTTGCTTGATCAACCAAACTAATTTCCTGCAGCGTGGGAATACGCAACACACGGCCAGTCAAAATACGATTGATATTGTTGTTAACGAAAGCATCTTCATTAGTACGCACAATTGCGAGCATCATTTGCTCGATACCAACTTCGGTAGTGGGGCGGGTAGTCATCGCGATCTGAAACAGATTATCACCACTGTTTACAGTGTATTGATTGCTGGAATCGGCGGGAACATTTGCAACTTCACTGGCTGCATCCGGCAAATCCAGTAACACGGTGTATTCACGCAGCAACTTGCTATTTGGCAAAGTTGCATTGATGATGAAATACAGAAAAAGTTCTTCCACCGGACTGGAGGTGGTTAGATGAATCTTTCCTGTGTCACCATTTAGCACTACTTCAAATTGAACTTGGGCGACCAGAGGAGATAGCTCAATGTTGGCTCGCGCAAAATCTTCTTCAGTACCCATCGATATGCTGAGCTGGTTTTCATCCAGACCAGCTACATCCAAGAGTTCTATACTGGCATCAAGTGGTTGATAGAGGCCTGACTCGAGAGTGATCTCGCCCAGCGCTTGGGCAAATGTAAGCTGTGAAAATGCCAAGCCACTGGCTATTATTATGCCAATATTTAACGCTTTGAATCTCGCCAGCATAGAGTGTCATCCATCTTGCTTATATTAGAGGTTGCTATAGGCCTTGGTTTGGACTCGCAATCTAATTTCAGTTTTACATTTAAAACCGACTGCAAGTATTAATTATATGTAGTCTTTTATCAACAACTCAGCAATCTGAACTGAGTTTAATGCAGCCCCTTTACGTAAATTGTCAGAGACTACCCACATATTAATTCCGTGAGGATGGGAGATGTCTTTTCGAATGCGGCCAACCCACACTTCATCACGATCAGTGCCTTCGCCTATTGGTGTGGGATAACCACCATTTTCTCGCTTATCCATAACTTTTACGCCAGGCGCTTTTTCCAGCAGTCGACGAACTTCTTCCGGAGTGATCACATCGCGGGTTTCAAAATGGACAGCTTCCGAATGAGAATAGAAAACAGGCACCCTTACACAAGTAGGATTTACCATGATGGATTCATCTTCAAGAATCTTGCGCGTTTCCCACACCATTTTCATTTCTTCTTTGGTATAACCGTTGTCCATGAATACATCGATATGGGGCAAGACGTTAAAAGCAATCTGTTTTGGATAGACAGAAATCTCAGGCTTCATGCCGTTAAGCAGTTTAGCTGTCTGGCCAGCCAATTCGTCGATAGCTTCTTTTCCTGTTCCTGAGACCGATTGGTAAGTCGCAACATTGATACGGGTGATACCCACTTTTGCATGAATTGGCTTGAGAGCTACCAACATTTGAATAGTGGAACAATTTGGGTTAGCAATAATATTATGTTTTTTGTAGTGTACTAAAGCGTGAGGATTCACTTCCGGGATGATCAGGGGGATATCAGCCTCATAGCGGAATTGAGAAGTATTGTCGACAACGATGCAACCTGCTTTTCCGGCTAAGGGCGCATAAACAGCGGAAACACTAGCGCCTGGAGAAAACAGTCCGATCTGTGCTTTAGTAAAATCAAAATCTTTAAGATTTTCAACCATATACTGCTTATTATTAAAACTAAGTGTTTCACCCGCACTACGCTCACTTGCCAACAGATATAACTGGTCTACAGGGAACTTGCGCTCTTCCAGTATCCTGAGCATGGTTTTGCCAACTGCACCGGTAGCACCGACAATTGCAACATTATATTTTTTACTCATCTTTTTTATTTCTCCTGCTTCACCCACAACGGGCGTGTTGAAGACACCGGTGGGTTTTTACATATTATTGAATTTAAGGCAATTTTCGACAGTATAAAAAGAAAATCAGGCATACAACCACGGTGATTTATGGCGCCATTTGGCCTCGAAAGTAGAAATGGCCTCGGCATGTTGCATAGTCATACCTATGTCATCTAGACCGTTAAGGAGGATGTGCTTGCGAGAAGCTTCGATTTCAAAATTTATGATACCTCCGCTTGGCTTAGTGATGGATTGGTGCTCCAAATCTATATTTAAGTCGTAGCCTGAATTTTGAGTTGTCTCTTGAAATAATTCTTCCACAATTTTTTCATTTAAAACAACAAGTAAAATTCCATTTTTAATGCAGTTATTGAAGAATATGTCCGCATAACTCGGAGCAATAATGCAGCGAATGCCAAAATCATCCAGCGCCCAAGGTGCATGCTCTCGACTAGAGCCACAGCCGAAATTTTCACGCGCAAGCAGGATAGAAGCACCTTTATAACGGGCTTGATTGCCTACAAATTCTGGATTTAGCGGTCGGCCAGTACATTCTTGATCAGGTAAACCCTTATCGAGGTAACGAGCCTCATCAAACAGATTTTTGCCAAATCCAGTACGCTTGATGGATTTTAAAAATTGTTTGGGAATAATGTAGTCCGTGTCCACATTGGCCCGATCTAGAGGTAATACCAAGCCTTTTTCTGCTATAAATTTTTTCATTTTTTTCTTTAGAATTAAGTTTAGGTTAATAGTTTAATTAATTAATATATATGAATATTAGAGCAATGAAACTTCGCGAACATCTACGAAGTGGCCAAATACCGCTGCAGCGGCAGCCATGGCCGGGCTTACCAAATGTGTACGCCCTCCAAAACCTTGCCGCCCTTCAAAATTACGATTGGATGTAGACGCACAATGCTCACCTTCTCCCAACTGATCAGCATTCATGGCAAGACACATAGAGCAGCCCGGCTCACGCCATTGCAAACCCGCCTCTTTGAAGATCAGATCCAATCCTTCTTGCTCAGCTTGAGCCTTTACTAATCCCGAACCAGGAACAACTAGGGCTTCCTTGATGTTGGCCGCTACCTTCCGACCTTTTACCACAGCTGCAGCAGCGCGAAGATCTTCAATGCGTGAATTAGTGCAGGAACCGATAAAAATTCGATCCAACTGAATATCTTTGATCGCAGTACCGGCGGTAAGCCCCATATATTTGAGAGCTTGCTGATAATTTGCGGTTTTGCTGGCATTGGCCGCTAGCGCAGGATCCGGCACTGTGCCTGTTACTGGCGCTACCATTTCTGGTGATGTACCCCAACTGACTTGAGGCACAATGTCACCGCCCGCCATTTCTACCACAACATCAAATATCGAATCGGGATCACTGACCAGATTGCGCCAGGCCGCAGTGGCTTTTATCCAAGCCTCCCCTTTAGGTGCAAAAGGCCGACCCTTTATGTAATCAATGGTTGTGTCGTCGACAGCAACGATACCTGCACGAGCACCCGCTTCTATTGCCATGTTGCAAATTGTCATTCGACCTTCAACAGACAATGCACGAATAACATCACCACCAAATTCGATGGTGTAGCCGGTACCACCAGCGGTTCCGATCTTGCCAATGATTGCCAAAATAACATCTTTGGCAGTGACGCCGTATTTCAAACTACCGTTGACTCGCACCAGCATATTTTTGGCTTTACGCTGCACCAAACATTGGGTAGCTAGCGTATGTTCTACTTCGGAGGTACCAATACCGTGCGCCAATGCACCCAAGGCGCCGTGAGTCGAGGTATGGGAATCTCCGCACACTATGGTCATGCCGGGAAGTGTTCTGCCTTGCTCAGGCCCGATTACATGCACAATGCCATGGCGAGGATCATCAATGGCAAACTCATCGATACCAAATTCTAGGCAATTGCTATCCAGAAATTTGACCTGAATTTTAGAAACAGGATCAACTATGCCTTCTACACCGCGTGATCGCTCGCTGGTCGTGGTAGGAACATTATGATCAGGTGTAGCCATATTCGCGGCAGCACGCCAAGGTTTTCGCTTAGCCAAACGAAGACCTTCAAAAGCTTGCGGCGAAGTGACTTCATGCAAATACTGCAAATCAATATAAATCAGCGCTGTGCCGTTATCGAGCTCCGTCACCAGATGGGATTCCCAGAGCTTATCGTAGAGGGTAAGACCAGACATATAGTTCTCTTTAAATATCAATATATAAGAAGCAATAATTAAACAAATAAATTAACGTTTTTTGGGCGGGACTTGCGCCGGGATTAGCGGTGTTAGCACCTGCACGTTCATGTTTTGGGCACGATGCCGCAACAAATGATCCAGCAGAGTAATAGCCATCATCGCCTCTGCGATGGGTGTAGCCCTGATACCCACACACGGATCATGCCTGCCTGTTGTGCTTATATCGGCTGAATTACCATTAATATCAATTGTTTGCCCTGGTATTCTAATGCTCGAGGTTGGTTTGAGAGCCAGCCGGACTATAATATCTTGACCGGTACTTATGCCGCCCAGAACCCCCCCAGCATTATTGCTCAAAAAACCCTCAGGACTCATTTCATCGCGATGCTCTGTGCCTTTCTGCGCGACACTGGCAAAACCAGCACCAATTTCTACACCTTTAACAGCATTGATGCTCATCAAACTATGGGCAAGTTCGGCATCTAAGCGATCGAACACTGGCTCGCCCAAACCAACCGGCACCCCTGTCGCCACAACGGTAATTTGCGCACCTACAGAATTGCCTTCTTTACTCAAAGCAGCCATATAGGCTTCTAAAGCCGCCACCTTGGAAGCGTCAGGACAAAAGAACGGGTTGTTGTGGATTTCATCGAAATCCACAGTTTCAATTTTGATTGGGCCTAACTGTGACAAATACCCTCGAATTATTACCCCATGCTGCTCAGCTAGATATTTTTTGGCTATAGCACCGGCTGCAACTCGCATAGCAGTTTCGCGCGCGGAGGCACGCCCACCACCCCGATAGTCGCGGATACCATACTTTTGCATGTAGGTATAATCTGCATGAGATGGCCTAAATAAATCTTTGATATTGCTGTAGTCTTTGCTTTTTTGATCGGTATTTTCGATGTACAGACTGATCGGGGTGCCCGTCGTTATTCCTTCAAATACTCCGGACAGAATTTTTACCTGATCGCCTTCTTGTCGCTGCGTGGTAAAACGGGATGTACCTGGTTTACGCCGATTAAGATCGGTTTGCATATCAGCTTCAACAAGCGCCATGCCCGGCGGACAACCATCAACAATACAACCAAGTGCAACGCCATGACTTTCGCCGAAAGTGGTCACACAAAACAGCTTGCCTATGGAATTACCAGACATGAAGAGAATCTACAAAAAACAGGGGAAAAGGGCTTGGAAACAAAATCATAGTATACGGCAAGCCCTGTTGGTAGCGCTACCGAAGCATACAAAAAATAGGCCAGGTAGGATTGTAGATGTCGACACAGATTTTAAATAAAACCTAGCTTAAAAGTATTGCACCAATTGCTCCTTAGTCAACATACAAACGCCCTCCCCCCCACACTCAAATTCTATCCATATAAAGGGGACTTGCGGACAGGCAGCGACCAAAGCCGGCCAAGTGGCACCGGTTTCCAAGAGTAAAACTCCCTGTGAATTAAGATACTTGGCTGCCTGCTGTAGGATAAGCAAGGGTATTTCGAGCCCCTGCTTACCCGTCACAAGACCGAGCTGCGGTTCACAATGATATTCTGCGGGCAGATTCTCGTATTCATCCACTGCTACATAAGGCGGATTGCTTACAATCAAATCAAAGCAATCTGTCACGCTCTCGAAAAGATCCGATTTTAATGCGCTGACTCTCCCTGCCAGTTTGAATTTACTGATATTAATAGCGGTTACTTCTAGAGCCTGAGCAGAGATATCAGACAACACTACCGCTGCATCTGGAAAAGCCATCGCACAGGCTATTCCGATACACCCACCTCCTGTACATAGATCCAGAATCCGCGTTGGAGCTACCGTTAATAATGGCTCAAACTGATTACGGATCAGCTCTGCCAATGGTGAACGTGGCACTAGAACACGCTCATCTACATAAAACAGCAGCCCGCAAAACCAGGCTTCTTGCAGCAGATAAGCAAGCGGTTTATGTGAGGAAATACGTGCATGCAGCAATTTTGTCACGTCCTGTAAATGATCGGCCGTAAGGACACTGTCTAGGCGCAGTTGTGACACTCCCTTACGTTTAAGTACGGTTTCCAGCAACCAGCAGGCTTCGTCCCACGCGTTATCCGTACCGTGACCAAAATATAACTCAGCAGCTTCCAGAGCAGCACACATATCTTCCAGACAGTGCTGAGTTATCAGTTTGTTTGACGCCTGCATAAAAGCCCTTTAATTTTGTAAGCCTTTTAATTCAACTAGTTCGCCACTTTACCCTGTTGACGTAATCAAGTAGGGTGCGCAGTCTATCGGTAAACTAGAAGTTGTAATATGAAAGATTTGTTTGCAGGTATCATCCGTGCCATAGGCGAAGATCCTACCCGCCCTGGGCTCACCGGCACGCCAGAGCGAGCTGCCAAAGCCATGGAGTTTTTAACTCAGGGTTACAGCCTGAACATCGACGACATCATTAACGGTGCCTTATTCCCGACCACATCAAATGAGATGGTCATCGTAAAAAATATTGAACTGTATTCGCTATGTGAACATCACATGCTGCCCTTTATAGGCAAATGCCATGTCGCTTATCTGCCCACCGATTTTGTTATTGGATTGTCCAAGGTGGCACGGATTGTTGACATGTATGCACGCCGCTTGCAGATCCAAGAACACCTGACCCAGCAAATTGCTGAAACCATCATGGAAAAAACTTCTGCTCGAGGGGTTGGTGTAATCATTGAGTCGCAGCATATGTGCATGATGATGCGCGGTGTGCAAAAACAGAATTCAGTTATGACGACTTCATGCATGCTCGGAGCTTTCCGTGAGCGCCCTACTACCCGCAGCGAATTTTTGTCGTTGATTAAATAATCTCTAAATAATTGAACTCTGCTAGCTAAAGAATCAATAACCCATAAAATTATTGATCAATGCAGCCACCGCTTCCACTTGTCCTTCCAAGTGCTGGTGATGACCGCCCGGAAGTTCATATAAAACAAGATCATGAAAATATGTGCAACGCTGATCGAACCATGCCTTTCTGTTTCCTTGCCAGTAACCAGGTGCTGCTATCAATAAACAAGCACACTGTATCTGACGAATAAATACTGCCACTTGCTCCTCAGTCAGGCTGAGGAGATTGACACACTGCAGACGCGCATCTAGATTCCAGTAGTAACCAAGCTCATCCTGCACAATCCCCCTTTTGCCAAGAATGGTTGCCGCTTGCTGAGTTAATCCTTTTTCAGCTCTGGCATTCACAGCCGCACCAAAATCAGCATAATGATTATGGTAGTCTGGTTTTAGTGTTTGCAATTGCTCAAGAGCACGCAGCATTTGATTAGGCGCATCTTCCTGGTTGGTCGACAAAGGCCCAACCGCATCAAGCAGCAACAACTTGTTAATTCGACTTGGGAATAAAGCAGCTAGCAAGGTTGCAATTGCACCTCCCATGGAATGCCCCAGTAAGCTAAATGTTTCTAGCTGGAAGTAGTCTGCAACAGCCATAACATCGGCAACATTACTCCAAATGTAATATCCCGCGTCTGAATTTCGTGATGATGAAAACCCATGCCCAGGTAAATCCACGGCAATAATTCGTGCGTGAGACAACATTGGTGCCAGCAGATCAAAACTCGCAGCATTATCACACCAGCCATGCAGGGCAATTATTGATGGAAGATTTGCATCACCATAGATTTTGACTGCCAGCTTTTGAGAGCCGTGAGTAATCGAGGATTCCTGCCAGGAAGTAGACATGTGGGATCAGTATGGAAAAGGCGCAGCTGTAGGCAACAATCGAAAGGAAGTAGTTCCCAAACCAATTCCAACGAAGTCCATTGTGATACACACTAACTCACTAGTAGAAAGAATATGCATATCGGTGATATCGCCTTGCGTTAGCACAGCATTAAGTTCAGATAACAGGGGGTTGTGACTAACCAGCAGAACATGTTGTGAAGTTGTTTCCGCAAGCTTGCGAATGACAATGTTGGCGCGAATTTCCGGGATTAGACTATCCGTAGATTCAGACTTAACGGATTGTTCCAATTGATTCAAAAAAATATCTGCAGTCTGACCGGCACGCAGGTAAGAGCTGACCCAACAACAATCAAGCTTCAATTTACGTGCCGCAAACTGCCAGGCGACCGACACAACATCTTGCTGCCCTTTTACAGTTAGCGGTCGTTCAGAATCGCTGTGCGCTCTTGCTTGAGCCTCTCCATGCCGTAACAAATACAAAATCATTTGGTGTCTTAGCTCTGACTGTCAAGCTCGGCTGTCTTTATCTAGATCTGAAGCAAGTTCTGAATTTTCATCTGAAGCAGAACTATTGTCATTTGCTGTTGCTGAATTTTCGTTTGCAAAGGCAGTTGACTGCTGAGTCGAACTGTCTTCTCCATCTGCGACATCAACTGCATCTATATTTGGAAAGGGAGTAAACGGAAAGGGTTTTTCATCAGAGCCATACACAAGAAAATGAGCTATTTGATGCAGAAAGACCCCACAAATAACACCAAATCGGCGTAAATTTGGATTGATTTCACTAGTTATTAGGGCAATCAAAGTCTGCACTAAAATAGTAACCAGTAGCACTAATATCAACACCCACCCTGCCAGCAGATAACCCGCCATAAACAACATCCGGATCCATTGATGTACAGAAAGTAGATTGCGTTTCACTTCATCTTGATTCATTACAGCCCCCGGTTGTTTGTAGTGCCCTGCATTTAATTATTCAGATGTTTTGCTTTGCCAACTTCAAATTCCACATCCAGCTCTGTTTCTTCTAGCATCAGTGATGAGATTATATGGTTAATTCCGGCCTTCTTATAAATAATCTCATATAAACTTGTTGCCAGTGGCATGTGAACACCTAGCGCATCCGCTTTTTCCTTAACTTGTTTGAGTGTGTTTATTCCTTCCGCCACTTGCCCCATCTCATTTATAACAAGATCTATATCCTTACCTTCACCCAAGGCCTTACCAACCCTGAAGTTGCGACTCAAGGGTGACGAACAAGTTACGATCAAGTCACCTACTCCAGACAAACCCAGAAAGGTCATGGGATCGGCTCCCAGCACCACACCAAAGCGCGCCATCTCGGTAAGACTGCGGGTGATCAACATGGAAATTGTATTTTGACCCATGCCAATTGCATCTGCCAAACCAGCAATAATGGCGTAAATATTTTTCAAAGAACCGCCCAATTCTACGCCCAACATGTCGTCGTTGGCATAAACGCGAAACGAGTCTGAACGAAGAGTTTCCTGCACTAATTTCCTTACTTGCGCGTCATTACTGGCTATAACTGTACCGGTGGGGCTTCGGTTGGCAATTTCTCGCGCCAGATTGGGTCCACTCAATACTGCAATACGTGCATGGGGAACTTCTTCAATCAGAATCTGGCTCATTAGCTTGAAAGTCACAGCTTCAATACCTTTGGTGGAACTTACCAGAATTACACCCTTGTGCAAAAACGGCTGCATTTGTTTCACAACAGCACGAAAACTGCCGCTGGGCACTGCTACAAAAATCAGGTCTACATCTTCCACCACTGATTTTAGATCATGCATAGCCAAAACTTGATCATGTAGATCAAGTCCTGGCATATAGACAGAATTCTGGCGGGTGATATTGATCGATTCGACTTGGTCGGCATCGCGCATCCATAGTTGGGTACGGTGACCGTTATGGGCAATGATGTTCGCCATTACGGTGCCGAAACTACCACCACCAATAACCGCAACATTCTTGACTGACATGGGTATGGGATATTCCACGATTTAGGCCACCGATCTGACTTGCCCGGCTGGTCCTGTGCGGGGCGCGAAGATAACAGCTATATACAGCTAACTCCAGTATAGCCGGGCTAGGGCAATTATAGAAAATGTCCTGTTTGCTTAATATGTATCTGCTTAACTGCTCTCCAGCCGTCAGAGTTACTGTATTTTCAGGATTTCCCCATGACCCAGCAGTTTGTACGTTGATGCTTTGGGCGCGCTTCTTATAGAATCGTCTACACTAAGTTTAAACTAAGTGCTGAAGGTTAAAATAATGACCGAAGATTTGTGGGCTGACATCAAAGGCGAAATAAACGAGCAGCTTTTACAAGACCCCGAACTTGGAAATTTCTTTTCCAGGCGCATCCTGCAACACGACTCTCTTGCAAGTGCCATCAGCGATCTGCTCGCACTCAAGTTGGCTTCTGCTGATATTGGGCAACAAGCACTGCGCCAATTATTTGATGGCGTCCTGCGCGATGACAGCACGATCATTACCGCAATTGAAAATGATCTGATCGCAACCCGCCAACGTGATCCAGCGGTCAGGTTCTATTCTACAACTCTGCTCTATTTCAAAGGTTTTCAGGCGCTGCAGGCGTACCGGATTGCCCACTGGTTATGGATAGAACAGCGAACAGCGATGGCTTTATACCTGCAAAGTCAGATCGCAGAAGTATTTTGTGTAGACATCCACCCTGCAGCGCTTATTGGTTCAGGCATTCTGGTCGATCATGCCACCGGCATTGTCATTGGTGAAACCAGTGTTCTGGCAGACAATATTTCTATTATGCAGGGTGTAACCCTCGGTGGCACTGGCAAAGCCACCGGTGATCGTCATCCCAAAATACATTCGGGTGTGTTGATTGGTACAGGTGCCATCGTGATTGGCAATGTGATTATTGGAGAGGGAGCTAAAATTGCAGCAGGTAGTGTCGTACTAAATAACGTCGCACCGCATACCACCGTTGCTGGTATTCCAGCAGTTGTTGTTGGTACACCCCGCAGCGAACAACCAGCGTTGGAAATGAATCATGACATTAACCAAAACAGTTAGTTTTAAGCTGTGTAATCATTAAGTTTCAGGTTCTGAAAGCCCATTACGGGATAGTAATAACAGAGTTTCATTAATTACAAAAATATCTTCCAGCAAACAGCACAAAGGGGCAAGGTAGCGGCATGCAATTGTTAATACACAACCGCAATGTCTACGGCCAGCAAACATTGGAAGGAATTTCTTTCGAACTTGTATGGGTAAGTATAAGAGTTGCGGCTGTAATTATTGTGGAGCTTCTGCTGTTCAAACTACTCACCTCATCAACTACTGCCAGCTCCTATAGCTGCTCTTGAGCCCTATCACCTTTGTTTTGGTACATGGTGCGTGGCACAGCAGTTCTTGCTGGCGCCTTGTTACACCCTTACTTATCGCCAAAGGTCATACCGTTTACGCACCTGATTTACCAGGACATGGCAACAAAGCTCTGCCCCTTAACAAGGTCTCACTAAAAATATACGTTGCTGATTTACACTCTTTAATAACTTCGATTACAGGCAAAGTAGTGCTGGTAGGACACAGCATGAGTGGCGTTGTGATCAGTGAAGTTGCCAACCTGTTACCGGAAAAAATTGCCCATTTGGTGTATGTCTGCGCTTATCTACCCTGCCACAACGAAAGTGTATTCGATCTGATTTCCATAATTCGCAGTCACGAACCTATGACAGCCATCGAACTTGCTATGCACCTGAGTGACGATAAACGCTCCTGCTCCATCAATGGTGCAGACATCATTCCCCTGTTCTATAACCTTTCACCCGCAACCCAAGCCAATCTTGCACTTGCCGATTTCGGTAGCCAGGCCACTCTACCCCTAGCAACAAAAGTAAGTCTAAACCCAGAAATTTTCTCCACACTCAAACGCACTTATATTTGTTGCAGCAAAGACAAAGTAATTCCACTGCATCATCAACGCCGAATGGTGATGCGCCAAAGCTGCGACACTTTATTGCAGATGGAAGCTGATCACAGCCCTTTCTATTCCAACCCAGCACAACTGGCAACGTTGCTTGATGCCTTATCAAGCTGACCTAGTCAACAATTATAGAAACCTTGTTAAGCAATTTTTTTCTACTGTGTTGCCTCTCTGGCGTGCTCTAACAAATATGACCACCCCAGTTAAGAAGTAATTATCCCAACAGGAGATAGTTATGAATGACAGCAAGTAGCACACGAAGGAATACAAATTAAATGGTCTGTACTTGGTACTTGCGCAGGGATATAGCGGGATTAAAAGAGATTCTAGAAAAATAATTATTCTAAAAATAGAGGCCCCTAAACTCATTAGCTTTTCCAGAATTTCTTTTTGTAAAATTATTTCTAACGTCAAAAAGAAAAAATATGCGCCGCAGTAAAGCAACCTTGAGCGCAGTTAGGTGGCTGACTCATAGCCCAAGCTCGCTTAAACTAGGATGCTCGTCTGGCCTTCTCCCTAAGGGCCAATAAAATTTACGCTCTGATTCCTTTATTGGAAGATCATTAATACTTGCCATACGCCGGTGCATAAATCCAGTTTCATTGAACTCCCAATTTTCATTGCCATATGAAAGGAACCAATTGCCTGAACTGTCGTGCCATTCATACGCAAAGCGCACAGCAATACGATTTTGATGATATGCCCAAAGCTCCTTTATGAGCCTGTACTCATACTCTTTATTCCACTTTCGTGACAAAAACTGAACAACCGCTTCTCTACCACTCAGAAACTCTGAGCGATTTCTCCAAACGGTGTTTGGTGTATAGGCAAGTGAAACTCTGTGTGGGTCTCTGCTGTTCCATGCGTCTTCTGCAAGCCTTACTTTCTTAGATGCCGCATCTTCATCAAATGGAGGAAACGGTGGTCTTGGTTGTTCTGATTGACTCATTAATCTCTCCTTGTTTATTTTCGCGTTGGAACCTTACGCTCACGTAAAGCTTGCGGGGTACGAACGTCGCATTAACGCGCACTTTATCAGAGCCTTCGTTTTCCTGAGTTGGACATTTTGCCTACTGCGGACGTTAAACTGAGGATAAAGTATTTGGTTGGCGCGAGCCTGTTCAACTCTTCGAACTAGTTCTGCAGGACAAAGATTTCATTTCGCTAATCGGACCCAGATTTCAGCCCTAATTAGCTCTCAATACGGCCAGCACAAGTCGCGCCATCTCAACATGCCCCTCGGCAGTAGGGTGGAAGCGAACGCCGGTGTCCCTAACATTGGCACCGTTGACCCAGCGCTCAGCTATAGCGCAGGGTCCGTGACCTTCTTCGCCCACATAGGCATCAGCAATAAGCATTGGTCGACTTGCCACCCCACTCACGAAGGTGTCCTCAAGTTTCTGACCAAGAGCAGCCAGATAAGCGGTGTCGTCGGGACTTAACTCCAAGTCGCGGCAGCTTGTTGCATCTGAAGGGAAGACACGGGGATAGGTCACTAGCACAATGATGGCTTGCGGTGCCTTGGCCCTGATGGCATCGAGCACCGCACCAAGCTTGGTGGGAAGTTGGGTTACAGCCTCGTTAATCATTAGCTGATCGAGGTTAGCAGTGCAGTGGTCTTCTGGCGCTGTTCCAGCGCAGGCGTTAGTAGATGAAGTGAAGCTAATATCATTGCCACCGATGGTGACCGTCACCAGCGCCGTGTCATGGCTGACAGCATCGATTTGTGGGGCAGCATCACCTTGAGAAGTGTTAAGGATATTGGCAGTGGTAGCGCCACTGCAGCTTACATCAGTGAGTGTCAGACCCAGCGCGGTAGAGACGAGGTGTGAGTAGTTGTGGTCCGAGCGCCCACAGCCCCCCAATTGAGCAGCAATACCTGGCCCTGCTGCGAATGAGCTGCCTAGCGCAACATATTTGGCGCCAGTCGCTATTACTGCAGCGGGCGCATTCTGGGAAAAAGCCACAGTAGTTGGCAATAGTGAGCAGCACAGCGCAATAAGAGTGATTATCTTTTTCATGGAATGCGCCTGAATTATTAAAAGGGACATCGCTCACCAATCAATTTTCTGCATCGAGCCGCCCACACAGTATTCCTGTGCATGTATACGTAGTCTATTTAGTAATTTGTCTTTTTTCAGTTTTTGCCGAACAGCAGTGATCACTAATACAATCGGCATAATTCGTCTGTTCTAGTCAGGAACTAAATACAGTTTCATTCAATATTTTTACAGGTAGGAGTGCCTTGTAATCAACTTATGCAAGCACTAACCATGAACCTACACAACGTTGTTTAACGAAATTTCATTTCATCAAACAAATAAATTTAACGAACAGTCTGGCTCAGGCCTGTTCGCACTCATTGCCCAGATATCCACCACCGCCACAATAAGTAATGTCCTGTAACTGCATCAGTAGGCCATCTGGATCAGTAAAATATACTTCAGGCGTGCCGCCTTCTGCTCCACCACGCGCAGGTTGGCGCAGGCTGACATAATGCATCATCGGACCCACTTCGCCATCACCGCGCGCAGTCAGACCGTATGTAGTCAGTTTGGCAAGAATGTCATCGACCACAAATCCTTCCATGTTGAAACAACCGTGATTAATGCTGGCCGGTACATTTTCAGCGCCGGCAAAAGGTCCGGCGTACATCACAAATTGTTTGCCATCGCCAATACCAGTTACAGGTGAGGTTGGCCCTTGATGAGCCTGTACGGATAAGCCAAACATTTCTTGGTAGAACGTATTGGCGCCTGCCCCATCGTTTCCGAACACCGTAAAGTGATTGATCTCACTTAGTTTGAACAAACCTATCGGTGCAGCTTCAAGCGCGCCACACACAGAACCCAAGGCACCGCTGCCACCACAATTTTCAACGTCGCTAAGTTGTACAATTAAACCGCGGGCATCAGCAAAGAAAAGTTCGGGCGTATCGCCACGCATACGCACCCAAGTACTCATGGCAAAGTCGATGCCCGGTGCTGATATGGCAGGTGGTTCAATGGTGGTGAAGCCTTTACTTAACAAAGCATTTTGTTGAGTTTGAACATCAAAGTTTTCAACTGAATATCCCAAATAAGTGATGGCGGGAGTTTCACCGACTTCCAGCGGTCGCACAATCATGAACTGCGAGCTTTGCCCTATACGCATACAGTACCGTTCACCAAAACGGGACTGCACCGGCATGCCAAACAAATCCTGATAAAAAGCCATAGTACGGGAGGGATCGCTTACGCGAATTTCGAAACAATTGATTTTGCGAACCGTAATCGCTACAGGCTCTTGTGCAAAAGTGTGCGTAATGCAACCTAGTGCCGGTAATGCTGCCAGCAAAGAACGACGGGAAAGACTGACATTTACGACTGGATTTAATTGTTTGCTCATAAGAGACCTCACACAAAAAGTGACATACATCATAGACTCGGCCAAGCTACTGCGTCCAGCGACACTGTGCCAATACTGTATAGCTAATGGCGATTGCTGGTAGGATGCGAGTGCAAACAAGTCCCAACTTGACTTTTAGGGTGGCCTGTGTGAATTTCAGCAGCGTTTTCTGTTTGGCTGCATTGCTCATTGAGTAAGCCAATAGGCGGCCGAGGGTCGGCTAAAAGTCGACCAAGAGTCACAAAAAGACCACAACATACCCAAAACGCAAGTTTTACCCAAGTATAATCACCACCAATAACAACAAGCCTTAACAACAGCTTTTAACCAAGAGGGAACACCAATGAAACTTCATAAAATCGCGGCTGCTTTTGCACTACTAACCCTGTCTGCCACTGTCTTGGCACAAGCGCCTGCGGCTCCCGCTGGTGGCGCACCGGCTGGCCCACCACCCGATACCAGTATGAGCTTTTTTGTTACCAGCGTTGGCCTTGGCCATGGTGCAAACCTTGGTGGTTTGGCAGGTGCAGATGCACATTGTGCAGCACTAGCAACCGCTGCTGGCTCCACGGGAAAAACCTGGCACGCCTATCTAAGCACCATCGGTGCTGGCGGAGTTAATGCCAAAGATCGTATTGGTGCTGGCCCCTGGTACAACGCCAATGCGGTGCTGGTTGCCCGTAACGTGCCACATTTACACTTCAGCAATACCTTACTGATAAAAGAGAATACTGTTACTGAGAAAAAAGGCTTGATTAACGGAATCGGTGATGCCACTCCTAATCAGCACGACATGCTAACCGGTTCCAATCCAGACGGCACTGCAGGTGAGAGCACCTGTAATAACTGGACCAGCGAAGCAGCAGATTCTTCCGCTAACGTAGGTCACGTTGACCGCAGAGGCGGTGGCGCGATGGCTGAATCTTGGAACGCTGCCCATCCTAGTCGTGGTTGCAGCCAAGAAAATCTGCAAGCATCAGGTGGCAATGGTTATTTTTATTGCTTCGCCACTGGCGAATAAAACTCGCTGTAAATACATATATTTTTAGTAAATAAAAAAGGCACCCGCGGGTGCCTTTTTTATGCTGCTAAAGTTTTTATGGTTTAGGAAGTATACCCAAACGATCACCACTGTAGGTGCCGATCCATATTTCATCGTTGACCAACACAGCAGAACTTACTCCCTGCATCGCGGCGGTTTCGTCCACACCCGTTAAACGTGATGCAGTCATTGTATATGGCACGATTTCAAACACCGACCAACCGGTTCCACAATTAGGGCCAGCACACGTTGCTGTTACATTGCCACCAGCCGTATAAAGTGTACCGTCATTACTCCACCGAATGTTATCGGGCGCTATACCTAGGTCCACCATTTCTTTAGTTGCAGGTGTAGAACTAAGATCGAAGCGAGCCACTGCATGGGTACCAAAAGCGGCAACAAACAAATACCGCTCATCATCTGTCATGACGATGCCATTGGGGCCTGACAATTGCGTACCTGCCAACACAGTTACTTCGCCACCAGGATGCCATTCAAATACATGTCCAGTAATTTCGCCTGCAGTAACACCCGCCATACCGGACCCAGTGGGATCCATAAACTGCGTAGCAAAAAATCCGCCATCACCCAATATGACCAAACTGTTGGTCCAAGATGTAGCAGGCATCGGCACACAGCCTATCCATTTGATGGTCGGCTGCACATAGCCATCTATCTCAAATACTTCTACGGCTTCGCGAGCACCATGACTGGTCATATATAAACGATATCTTTCCGGTGCGCCTTCTTGAGTTTGCAAGGCTAAACCGTGGGAGGAAAAGTTGCTGATATCGAGCGGCCCCGGACACCCAGCAAACAGTTCCATATTTTGTTCTAGAACCGGATTGGCACCAGGAAATAACACTGAAAAACTTCTTTCAGCAGAATTTACCAGATGAATTTTGCCGTTGATGGTGAGATTGTTGGATAACTCACCATTCATGCCAGAAACCACCAACCAGGGCAACGTGCCTAGTTGTAAGATGTCTTCTCCGTTGATAATCCCACACAGATAGGAAATATTTGCTGCGTCAATACATCCCGAAGATACAGGGGGACTTACTGCTGCAATGCTATCTGTTGCTGCGCTTTCACGAAGTGGTGCTGTAGTTTGGATTGCACTGTCAGAACTATCACTACAACTAACCAACAATGCCAGAGCCATTGCTGAAATAATAAAATTAAACGATCTAAGCATTGATTTTTCCTCTGCTCGGTTGTGATGTGAAATTTAGTATGTAATCGCACAATAGCATCTTGTTTTGCAAAGCAGCAATCCATATCATCCTTAGCAAGTAGATTGGTTTGAAACTTGCAATTTTCAATAAAAGATTACAAGTTCTATTATTTTGTAACTCTACAATAAGAGCTATAACTCGAGGTACCTCTGCATGAGTCAGACTTTCCAGGTAAACGAATTTGTCGACGGTCAAAAAATACGTCGTTTTAATATATTGTTGTTGATCTGGAGTTTTCTGACCATGTTTGCCGATGGTTTCGATCTCAACTCACTTGGTTTTGCAGCGCCTGATCTGACACGATTTTGGGGTGTGGAACGGAGCGCGATGGGCGCAGTACTGAGCGCCAATCTCTACGGCATTTTCCTTGGCGCTCCCTTTTTGGGCTGGCTAGGTGATAAATATGGCCGTCGTCCTATTATCATCGCGGGCACTTTGCTGTATGGAATAATGACTCTCATGATGGCGTGGTCTACAACCATGGACCAGATGATCGTAATGCGGTTTATTGCAGGTATTGGCATCGGCGGCATAATGCCCAACACTATCTCGCTAAATTCCGAACTTACTCCCAAAAAATATCGCTCTGCTCTGATTGTGCTAATGTTTATGGGCATCACTACCGGCAGTACCGGAGTAGGTTTGGTGGCAGCGTATTTCATGGCTGATTACGGCTGGCAAATCATTTTTCACACTGGTGGTGTGTTACCTGTGGTGACGGCCATTTGTCTAATTTTTAGCCTGCCTGAGTCCATGAAATTACTCGCCACCAAACCCGGCAAACAACAAGAATTAATCGCCACGGCCCGTAAAATGCGTCCAGATTTACAAATTGATGATGATGCCAAATTTATCAATCCACCTATCGTGGCCGGTAGCGAAGGTAAAATTTCCGAACTGTTCAAGGGCAGTTTGCTGCTTATCACGCCGCTGTTGTGGCTGTGTTTTAGCATTGCCTTAATGGCAAACTTTTTCCTCAACACTACTTTGCCGTTGATATTCGACAACTACGGCATTGCCGCACAGGATGCTGCTCTGATAGCCACTATGTATCATGCTGGCGGTATTTTTGGCGGAATTGTAGTGTGTCTTTTGTTGGATCGTTTTGGTTTTCTGGTAGTGGCAGCCCTGTTTGCACTCGCTGCACCTTTCATCGCTTTGTTAGGTCTAGAAGGAGCTTCTTTTACATTCCTGGGTTTGGTTGCAGGCGTAGCTGGTGTTGCTGTGTTGGGCGCGCAATTTGGCAATAATGCCGCAGCTGGCTTGATATACCCGACATCCATTCGCGGCAAAGGAGTTGGCCTTGCCCTATCCATTGGCCGATTCGGTTCAATCATCGGGCCCATGGCAGGCGCAGCATTGTTGGGTATGGATCTAACTATGCAATCCTTGTTTATGATTGCATCGGCTCCTATTTTGATCGGGCTAACCGCGGCTCTACTTTTATCTAGACTGTGTTATAAACGTTTCAATAGTTTTCAACTGGATGACACACCAGTGGATGACAAGGGCTAACTTTAATGTTCGACAACACATTGCAAGCGCTGCTTGCCATTGTATTGAGTTTAACCTTGTTGCTTGCTGGTTGTGGCGACAGTACTGCTCCTGTTGTGGCCAACATTGTGCTGGAGCAGACCGCGGTCGTACGTGACCAGCTGCAACTACTGACGCATGAATATGCACAGTTTCGCAAATCGCAAATCAGCAATCCTGCCTATCATCTAAGCCTTGATTTACAAGCAGGCAGTAGTGATTTTAGTGGCACTGTTACTATTACCTTTGACCTTGCCGCCAATAATGTTTCGCCAGTCACTGTTGATTTTGACAGTGGCAACATTCTGCAAGTAAACGTCAACGGAGCAACTGCTCAGTTCGACTACGAACATTGGTTTCTGACTATACCCGCTGATATGTTTGTTAGCGGTAACAACACTCTCAGCATTAGCTACTCGCGTCCTTTCGCAACCGATGGTAACGGCCTCCACAAATTTACTGACCCCGAAAATGGTGAAGAGTATTTTTACACCAACTTAGAACCCTACGATGCCAATCGCTTTTTCCCGAATTTTGATCAACCTAATCTTAAGGCTCCGCTCACCCTGGAAGTAACAGTACCCTCTTCCTGGCACGTAATCGCCAACACCCAAGAAACAGAAATCCAATCAGAAGGAAACCGTAATCACTGGATCTTTCCTGCCACTGCTCCTCTGTCGTCCTACGTGTATGCCATGCATACCGGCCCCTATACAGTATGGGAAAGTAATGCAGGTGGAATGCCCTTACGTTTATTCGCCCGTAAAGCCATCGCGCCATTTGTGGTTCCCGAAGAATGGTTTATTCCCACTCAACAAAGTTTTGCCTTCTACCAAGACTATTTCGAAGTAGCCTACCCCTTCGGAAAATATGACCAGATCATCGTGCCCGACTTCAATCCCGGAGCGATGGAGAATGTGGGCGCGGTAACTTTTAACGAACGTTATGTCAGCCGTGGCGTGAAAAGCACAGCTCAGTTACGCAACCTTGCAAGTGTCATTGCCCACGAAATGTCGCATATGTGGTTTGGTGATCTGGTTACCATGGACTGGTGGAATGGTCTGTGGCTTAACGAAAGTTTTGCCACCTACATGGCAAATCTCGAATTGGAACGCGCCAGCGGTTTCAGCAATGTGTGGGACTCGTTTTATTCCAGCAACAAATTATCTGCATACGACGCTGACCAGCTTATCACCACACATCCAATAGAACTTGCAGTGTCATCCACTGATGAGGCCTTCACTAATTTTGATAACATAACTTATGGCAAGGGCGGTTCAGTGCTCAAACAATTACCGTATTTTATTGGTGAGGGAAACTTCCGCGTGGGGGTGAGCAACTATCTACACAAATATGCTTACCAGAATACAACCCTCGATAATTTTGTAGATGAATTAGCTACCGCTAGCGGTTTGAATCTTGATCAATGGAAACATGAATGGCTATATCGATCTGGTGTAAATACAGTCCAGACCGATTTCACTTGCGCCAACAACGCCATCACCTCATTACGACTGCTGCAAAGTGTACCTATTGAGAGCACGGCCAATAAGGATCTTCGCTCGCAACGCACACAAATTGGCCTGTACCACTACACTGACCAGCAAATGCTGCTCAGTTCTGCCATTCCAATTACTTATAAAGGTGCTGTTACCTATGTCAGCGAAGCTATAGGAATGCCATGCCCTGATCTGGTAAATCCAAACGAAGACGATTGGGCCTACATGCGCATAAAACTGGATGCCACTTCTATAACTACGGTTGGCGAGCACATTAATGATTTCACCAGCCCCACTACCCGCATCATGTTATGGCAATCCTTGTGGGATTTAGTCGAAGCTGGTGAATTACCGTTAACCGAATATCTGCCTTTTGTGCTTAATAATATTGGTTCCGAAAACGACGACAATGTGGTGCGCCACGTGAATGGCACGCTGGCAGTTACTTTTGGCTATTTTTCTCGCTTTGGAGACTTTGCTGAAGAAAAAATCGAAATTGAAAATTTTCTTTTTAACCAACTGCGCGCTGCAAAGCCCGGATCCGAATTGCAGAAAATATGGTACGACAGCTTTGTCAGCCGTGCCCATACTGCAAAAGCACTCGATTACTTACTGGAATTACTCAATGAAAATACGCTTATCGATGGTCTGGTTATGGACCAAGACAAACGCTGGAATCTTGTCATCGCCCTAAACCGTTACCAGCACGGTCCATTTATAGAATTACTCAGCACTGAAAGCACCCGCGACCCTTCCGATCAAGGCAAAAACATGGCTTTGGCTGCAGCTGCTATTCGGCCTGACCCTGCAGTTAAAGAGCAATGGCTCGACACTATTATCAACTCCCCTGACACTTACAAGCTGGCCACATTACGCAGCGTGATGGCTGTGTTGTTTCCAGATGAGCAACTGGAGCTACTAACACCTTACACTGATTTGTTACTGACCACTCTTGAGATCTTAAACACTACGGCCACTCAGCAATTTTTGGGGGAATATACAAGTTATTTTGATGCTGCCACCTGCACGCCAGCAAGTGTTGCCAGACTAGCCAAGGCCAATATTAAGTTTGCAAATTATCAACCATCGATTGTCAAAGCATACCAAGTACATCAACAAAGGGATGAACGCTGCGTAAAATTGAAAACTCAATTACCCTAGCTTTTTTAAATGCTGAGCACCTCTTTCTTGCCGAACAAAAAGTACATGGCCGACTTGCGTAATAGGAGAAGCAGAAATGATTAACAAAATTTCTCGTTTTCGTTTACCCACAAATTTTTCCACACTTATCTGCTTTATTTACGCCATCTTTTTTTTACAGATAAGCCTAGTCAGCGCACAACCTGATATCGAAGTTACCCAATTGTTATTTGAACCCATACCTCTGCCTGTTGAGGGTTCGGTAGGCGGCGTTGTGCTTACCTCGATTTCTGAAGCGGAAGCAGAAATTCCTGTTGCCATGCCCACGCAAGGAAAATATTCCGAAGCAGAATTCGATCAAATGCTCTCGGATATAAAACTATACTTGGTAAAAGTGGGCGACATGGAAGCTCTGGAGGGTCCTTATTCAAACCAGTTGCGGGAGGATTTATTTGCTACCGGCACTTTGTACCAACAAACGCAAGAGCATGATAAAGCCTTGCAAATGTTTGAGCGTGCATTAGCGGTTAGTCGCATAAATTCCGGGCTTCAAAGCCTAGATCAAGTTCCTATTATGGAAGCCATGGCGCTTAGTTACACCAGTCAACTTAAGTTTACAGCTGCCGACGCCATGATGAATGCTGCTTTTAACCTACAAGAAAAAGTGTACGGCGTTGCCAGTATTGAACTGGTGAGTGCCCAGATAAAACTAGGTGATTGGAATACTCAAGCATTCATGGATCGCTCCAGCATTCTAGTAAATATTCCACGTATGAATGTACAAAGTTTTGTTGCGGACCCCAAAAATTTTATTCCAGATGCGTTAGATCCTCGTGAAACGCCACTTTACAAATTGTACGAGGCCAGAGTCGACTATCTAAATGCCATAAAGTCACTGGTAAATGTCCGTGCATTTAGCCACCCCGAAATTATGGCCTTGGAAAACAAATTATTAACCAATTATTTTTTGCATACACATCGTGAAAACATTCTTTATGAGCCCGATTTTTATCTGACCAGAAAAAAAACTAAAACCGCTACCCGACTTAACCAAAACGCCATCGAACTGATGAACTCAGAAAATTACGACTTGGGCAAAGAAGCACACCGCCGCCGCCTGGCTTACTTAAATGCTAACCAAACGCGTACTCCAGCTGATGTTGCCAGCGCCATGCTCGAGGAAGCAGATTGGGATCTGTTATTTCAACGCAAAACGGATGCTGATGATAAATACATTATTGCTTATCAGTTTTTTACGGATAACCCGACCTTTCTTTCTGCTGCAGAAAATGTGATCTACCCAGCTGTGCCAGTCGTATTGCCGTCGTACTTGCCTGCACCTAACAGCAGAGCCAAACTTAATATTGCCACTGATGCAAACGTCAATTTTTTTGGTTTTATAGATGTAAGTTTTTCTATCAACAAATTTGGCAAGGCGCGAAAAGTTAAGGTGCTGGGTAAAGAGGGTGAAGTCACACGTAATATGGAAATCCGCTTGAACCAATATTTACGCAATGTGTTATTTCGACCTCGATACACTAATAACGCAGTGGATACGAGCACCATCTCCTTACGCTATTACATTGGAGTCTAACCCGGTATTTTTAAAATTCGAGGACAAACCACCCTGCACTTTTTCTTATTTCCTCAAGCAATAAAAAAAGGCCAAGTCAGTAGCCTGACATGGCCTTTTTTATGCGGGTGGAGTTATTGCGGCAGGGCGAACACAAATAACCCTGCGCCTGCAGCTACCACGATATATTGTCTGCCTTCGAGTTCAAAACTCATCGGGCCAGAGGCAACTTGACCGCCCAGGTTTTGCCGCCACAGCTCAGCACCAGTAAGCGCATCCAACGCGTAGAAAAAACCTTCACGACCACCAGCAAACACCAGATTACTCGCTGTGCTCAACACTCCGCTGTCAGTAACATCACTCATCTCGTGCCGCCAAACAATATCACCTGTCGCCGGATCAATAGCTTGAATCGCACCAAAACCTTCTTCTGGTATGCGCTGGTTCACCGGACGCACACTCAACGCTGGCATTGCCATGGTAGGGAATGCACCGGCATAGGTCTGCCCTGCCACATAAGTTACTGGGCGTTTGGTATATACGGAGTAGGTGTCCATCCAACTAGGCACATAGAAATAACCGGTAACAGGACTAAATGATGGTGGATACCAATTGGTTGCCCCTTGATTGTTAGGCATGATGAAGGTGCCTTCCGTGGTTGGAGACAACACCTGATTTGGACGACCTTTCTCATCGAAACCATCCATCCAATTGACCGCTACGAAGGGTTTGCCGAGCAGGAATTCACCAGTGGTTCGATCGAGCACGTAATACACACCATTGCGGTTGGCTGTCATCAGCACTTTTCGTGGTTGACCCTGCCAGTTGATGTCAGCCAAAACTTGCACCTGAGTAGAGTCATAGTCCATTTCATCGTGCGGTGTGTATTGATAGTGCCAAGCCAATTCGCCAGTATCAGGATTTAACGCAACCACTGATTCGGTGTAAAGGTTGTCACCAGGACGTGAATCACCGTTCCAGTCCGGGCCAGGATTGCCGATCCCCCAGTAGGTTAAATTAAGTTCAGGATCGTAAGTACCCGTGGTCCAAATAGAACCACCACCGAGCTTATACGCTTCTTGCGCTGGATCAGACCAAGACTCAAAGCCGGGTTCACCAGGACCAGGCACGGTATTAAACTTCCAAACTTCTACACCTGTTTCCACATCGTAGGCTGCAATAAAGCCACGTATACCAAACTCACCACCAGCCGGGCCAACAATTACTTTATCGCCAATCACCAGCGGCGCAACCGTCAAAGCATAACCCAACGACGCGTCCCCTATAACAGTGTCCCATTTAAGCTGACCACTGGTGGCATCAATCGCCAACAAATGGCCGTCGATCGCACCCATAAACAATGTGTTGCCGTGAATAGCTAGACCACGATTAACACGTCCACAACAGACACGAGCCTCAGGAGCAGGCGTGTAAGCATAGGTCCAGAATACGCGACCGGTCTTGGGATCAAGCGCGACAACATCATTGGGTGGACTGACAGTGTAAAGCACGCCATCTACCATCAGTGGAGTGGCTTCAAATTTTTCGGACGCACCAGCGCGGGAACGAACTTGCCAGATCCATTGCAATTCCAACTCACCTACGTTGGCTGGCGTAATTTGGGTTAGATCAGAATGACGTTGGCCATCATAACCACCGTGGTGAATCATCCAACTGCCGGGCTCATTGGCCTCATTGAGCAAACGTTCCGGTGTGACCTGGGCCTGAGCAACAACAGGCAACATAACAGGCAACAGGGCAGCAGTAACAAAGGCACATTTAATAGTAAATTTCATTATGGTTACTCCGGTGTAGTCAGGGAAAGCATATAGGCCACCAAATCGGCCACGTTATCTGCAGACAACACGTCCAGATACGCAGGCATAGGTGTGGCGATAAAGCCCTGTGTGGTTATTTCAGATTCGCGAAACGATACCAGTTGTTCGTCTGCATTCATCAGCTGTACGGAATGGGTATCACGATTCATTACTTTACCCGCCACGACAGTACCGCCTGTGGTGGTAACTTGATAAAAACGCTGGCCTTCTCGTACCACCGCTTTAGGATCAAGAATTGATTGTTGCAACAGTGCAGCAGAACGAGTGGAGCCAATACCAGCCAAATCAGGATGCAACCGCGAACCACCTCCATTTACGCCATGGCAGGAATCACAATCAGCCGCTCCAAAAAACAGCTCTTCGCCACGACTGGCATCTCCCACCACCACTTCTTGAGTATCTTGTGCCGTTAAGGCACCGCCGGTTTGCATCGAGCGTAAAAAAGCTACTAGAGCACGCAAGTCGCCGTAGGCAAATTGTGGGCGTGGAATCATTAAGGTTTCAGGAATACCGATACGAATAAGAGCCATCAGGTCTTCATCGGAACTGGCCCGGCGAAAACGTCCGCTGGCAAGATTTGCCCCTTCCACCGAATCCCCATTATTGCCATGACAACCCAAACAATTGGCCTGATATATACCACGCCCATTTTCGATATCGCTGGGTGCGTAACTGTGTTCCTGTGCAAGCACGACTGTGGCACTGGCGCATAGCAGTGCGGTGGCCGAGCCTAACAACAATTTGTGAAATGACACAAAGGTCATATGGTATCCCCCGTTGGTTAGCTGTTGTTTTTGTTGGCGGCAGAGCCTAGTACAGTTCTGCTAGTGAAGCAAACCAATACTGGCATGAGTAGAAACCTGCATCGAGCTTAGTAGCGTATGGTGGATACATGACCCAGAAGACCTCCTACATACTAACCAGCATTGGCATAAACTTCCTGCACCACTTGGCCAATCATCTGCAGTCCTTTTTGCAATACCTGCGCATCTACTGCATACGATATACGAATACATTGCTGGGTATGTTGCCACGGTTCTTGCAAGCCTGGAAAAGAACTATGCCCAGGTATAACCAGTACCCCGACTAATTTTAATTTTTCAAATAACTGCACACAGGTAATGGGTAAGCCTGGCAACCACAACCAGAGGAAAAAAGCCCCTTCCGGTTTGTGAATACGAAACGGCACAGTGCCAAGCGCTGCCTGCAAACATGTCACTGCCAGTTCGGCTTGTTGGCTATACCAAGGCCTAAGCACCGCACCGCCCAAGCGAATTAAATCGCCAGTGCGCAACAAACTGGTCGCCAGTGCCACGCCGGTATTGCCACTGGCCAAATTCAATATGGTGTTAACACAACTGAAAGCCTTCGCTTTTTCTTCACTGGCAATCAAAAAACCGCTGCGCAAGCCGGGCAGTCCAAGTTTCGACAAACTTGCCAACAGAATTACATTGTCACTCCAGTAAGCGTTGGCTGCAGTAAATTGAATGCCCGGAAAAGGTAAACCATAGGCAACGTCTAAAATTAGCGGGATAGCTTTGGAGCGAGCTAGATTGTCGAGCTTAAGGATTTCTTCATCGGTGAGCACATTGCCACTGGGATTAGTAGGACGCGACACACACAAGGCAGCTACATTGTCGGCAATAGTTAGATTTTCAAAATCAACTCGGTACTTAAACATATTGTCAGCCAGCAATTGAATACTGGGTTTAGTGGCCGTAAAAAAATTTTCTACTAAGCCCGTATCGGTATAGCCGAGATATTCTGGCGTGAGGGGAAATTGAATAACCTGATTTTGGTTAGCACTACCCTCTCCGGCCAGCATGTTGGCCAAAATAGAAAAAGCAGATTGACTACCATTGGTTACTACAATGTTGGCGGCTGTCACCTGCCAACCGTATTTAGCTTGTAATAGGCCAGCCAGAAGGCTGCGAACCTGCTCGTCCCCCATTGGTCCCTGATAACGACCCAGCATTGCGAAGCAACGTTCCGGGTCATTGATGATAGTGTGTAAATGGTGCTGGAAAAGTGCTTCAACAGCGGGAATACGGGCGGGATTTCCACCTCCCATCATGATCATGTTCGGGTTGCCCAGCAGCGCTGAACCCAGATCGTCCATGAGCTCCACAATTCCGGAGTGGCGGGTATATCTTTGACCAAAACGTGAGAGTTTCAAAAAATTATCCTTAGCAAAGGAAGTGGTGCGGCTTAAGACGGTGAACCACTGCGTTCTATGGTGCTAGTGCTTGCTTGCCTAATACCAGCACTGCACATACCAAAATCGGATTACATTTCAACCTAAAAATCATGTCGAATGATGTAAAGCTTTGTGTAGCTGGGAACGAAAATTTTATAATTCATTTCATCTCAATTCGATTGATTGCAGTTCGACCACTCCCATAGCACCATCGTGCAATGTAGTGTAAACATAACCAACACCGGCACCGGCTGGTGCTTCCAGCAGGACTCCATAAAAACCCCAGATTTGTTCCGGATTAACCACCGCGATTGTGGTGGACAAAAAACTGTTGTCCTGGCTGGCGTGCCAGTTGACCTGTAAGCGCATGGGCGTCGGTACACCTTCCACAGCGCGCGCATGATATACCAACCAGTGTCCATCCAAATCCGAGGCTGGTACGGGAAGCCAGCCTTGCGTACCAGGGCCAAGTTTTATTACACCTGCGGCCTGCTCAGGCTCATCGTTCCATTGCCAGCTTGTCCAGTTATCGCTATTTCCAAGTACTGATCTAACAGGAAGCATGTCTATTGATGAAACGCCAGCCATGATCATGGCTGATTCCACGGTCACCCAACGATAATTTGCTATTCGATGTGGGCCAAAGCCGTTAAAGACCAACCCAAAATCGTAGAGTTGCTGGTTAATCGGCACTCCCTCAATAAAAGGATCAACATGCATGGCAGAGCCTAGGTTGAGTGTGCTGAATGTATCTCCCCTTCTGGGATCCATCTCTACCTGACCACCGCCACCAATTGTCCAGGAATTATCTCTGTTACCCACCACAATACCACTTATACCAATTGGCCTTTCTCCCAGCAGGAATTGAGCAAGAGAATTAGCCGCCCGGGAAGAATAGAGGTACATCATGGAATCATGTGAGTTCAGCAAAAAGTACATCATGTTGGTTGCTAAAATTATTGCCAGAGCAAGGTGGCGCCAATAACTTTTTAGCATAACGATCCAGATCATCATGATCAGGATTCCCACCGGAAACATAAAGCGGGCCTCCTGCCGAACTGACCCTGCCAAACTGGCGATCCCGATAAACGCAATGACAACTACAGCAAGACCCAAGCCCAACCAGCGATTCTGCGCTATGTATCCTTTTCGCAGGAATACCACTAGTGTCATCGCTATAGTAATTATAGCTGTTGCCCAACCTAGGGTACTGCCTACGGGGTGCTGGTAGTTGTAAAGTCCCCAGAACCAGACGTATCCATAGTTGCCGCCCAGCAAGACGTTGTAGGCATATGTCAAGGCAGACCACAGTGTGTCGATGCCAAGCACTACCTGCTGGGCAGCACCAACCGTGGTTATCGGCAGGGAACCCAGCATTTTAATAGCAGCCCAGTACAGAAAAAGGGGAACACAACCCAATGAAAATGACCAGCCAACCACGAATAAACGACGCCTTGCAGTTGGTGCCAGCCATTCGGCAACAGCAATCGCGAAGCCTGCACCGAGCAAAGCCGCTATATAACGTTCATGTACAAAACCAGTAAGTATCGCTAAGGCCAGCGTCACGACTGCGTACCCATGGTTAAAATCACGGCGCCATGCCAACCATGCCAGCAAAAGTGTGCTGAGAAACAAAGCAGTGCTCAGGAGTTCGATCAAGCCAGAAAGATAATCGAAGTACAACATAACGCCATAGCGTGAAGTCAGCACGCCAAGGACCAGCATCCATGCAATTAATCGACCACCGTTAAGCATGTAGCGGACAACGCTGAACAACAAAATATTGATCCATGTCATACATGCAGCCAGCAGTAATGCATGCATCAATCGTGATGAGTGCCATTGGGCCAATAATGCTTCTATGCCATTAAAGACCAAACGTGGCTTGCTAGCATTCAGACCCTCAAAAATAGCAGTGAAAGAATAATTACTGTGAATGGCCAGTTCGTACGCTGCTAATTCATCCCCAAAAAAATAGGGGTGATAGCCCAAGCCGAATGCCACCAAGGCACCTATACCAATCAGTATAAAGTCGAGATATGGAAGCTCTCCCTTGAGTAGGGCTGTAGATGAAAAATTAATTTTCATATTTAAATTTACTCTGCGGGCCTAAATAAAATCCCAGATAAAACACAGGCAGGTGCTTAGATTAAGATCAGCGCTTGTCCTGCCAATAAAGTGTACTCATATTAGCTTGTTAGGCTTATGTGTCTGAAATGAGCTTAGAGGATATTAGCAAGGTGACACGATCCAATAAATATGACCATACCAGTTAAAAGATTGCGATCAAAGCCGCGTGTAAATATGAAAGAGATACGTTAGAACACGCAAAAGTTGTATGTAAGCCGACTTACCTTTAAAAAAATTGCCCAGCAGAAAGAGAATTAGTGCTTTTGTGGTCATATGGCGTCGCTACACGACCTATTAGAAGGATGGCGTGAAAAGAAGAATGAGCGCTCATTAATTTTAATTTTTTAGATTCTAATCGGCTATCTAATCAGCACATTTGAAATTTATTTTGTTGGAGTATCTTTCATTGATTTGCTTATTATTTTTGGTGCCACTGTGGCAATAGGCTTGCTCATTTTATTTACTTCGGACTTTTTGATCGAAAAATAGAATAAAAAAGTTTTATTTGAATTAGAAAGATAGTTTGTGAGATAAATATGTCACTATGGTGGCGTATCTCAGGATGAGTACTCAAAAAAATAAAAACATAGAAGTAAAAAAGCGGGATGGAATTCGGATGCCTGTCTCAGAGGACAACAATAGATTGTCATTAAAATCCAAGCAAGTCTTAACTTGCTCGTAAAAATGAAATCATATATTTATTGTTTTGAATTGTTGAGCTGGAGTAGCCGTTGGTTGGCACTAAGCAGGCGTTCAGCCAGAAATGCCGAAAAGTCTGCACCATCGACCATTGGATGCGGCTCACCCAGTTTGCGCTGTTTCAACAACTCTGCCCGCTGAAAAATCAGAGCAGCCCAAGGATGACTGGTAAGATTTACTTCTATTCCTTTCAAGTCGGCTTGTAATCTTTGGACACTGGCAATGAATGTCACGAAATCTTCCGGATTGTCGGTAGTAACGTTATGTCCGCCGAACAGAAAAGCCTCATGGCTTACAGGGCCGTCAGTTACTGCAAACTGCATTGAAAGAACCCCATTAGTATGCCCCGGGGTAAGAAAAAAACGGATACTTGTATCGCCCAGAGTCAGGGTGTCGCCATCCTTAACAGTCATGTCGGGCGTAATAGCCGCCAGCGTCCAGTCAGCGGCACTCATCGCAACTGTGGCATTGGTTACCATCCGCACTGCTTCAATTCCGCCAGCATGGTCCTGATGACCATGGGTAACGAGCAGATAACGAATGTCCGCCGGATCAAAGCCCAACTCACGTACTGCACTCAAAGCCTGCGCAGAGAACTCACGATACAGGGAGTCAATCATGATTAGGCCATCACTGGTCACCAGCAGATAGGCGCTGACATAACTTGTGCCCAGATAATAGAGATTGTCGAACAGCTTTAGTGGGCCAACAAACTGCTGCGTTTGGGGAGTTGCATCCGGTGGACGCTGACCATCTGTTGCCGCACTCAATGTCTGTGCAAAAACAGGTACATTCAGTGCTATGGCGAGCAGCACAATCCCAGCCTTGTGTATAAAGTGCTTTCTAGACATTCAATATTCCTAATTGATAGGCAGGCCCAACTATATGTTCATGGTCAATGTTGAACATGGATATATAGTTAAAGCCTTAACAGAAATCATCGAATATTTTCTCGTCGGCCTAGAAATTATAATTTGCACTTATGTTGTAACGACGACCGAAAACATCAAAGGAATTATGAAAATTTTGTGTCCCGCCGCGTGTGCCGAAACCCGGCACAACTGGCGGTTCCTTGTCCAACAGGTTCTGGATATTGAAACTAAGGTTCCAAGTACTGCCATTACCCAATTCACCGTCATAACCAATTTTGGCGTTCCACCAATTCATTGAATCAACAGAATTTATATCTACATCCCTGCCCTCGACCCAGTCGACATTCAACTTAGTAGAATCTACATAACGATTCTGCAGTTGGAACCCATAAGGACCAACACCATAAGTAGCCGTAAATACATGGGAGTATTTTGGCGTACCTAGGCCGCCGGCAGTATCACGCGGAGTACCTCCAAACGGCGTTGTGGTGGACGTGCGTAGAAAGGCACCCAGCCAGCGAACTTGAAGGTTCTCAGGCTGATTGCCAAACATATTCAGCTCGGTCTGCCATGATAATTCCAGATCTGTACCCGCTACAGCAGCTTCACTCAAGTTAAGGTATGACTGCCGCACATTCACCAGTTGTGCAGTAACGGGATCACGAGTAATACGATCGCAGAAGAGCGTATTTTTTGCACACTCGTCAAGGATTCTCTGCGCCGTTAGTGTATCCACCCTGTCCTGTATTTTGATTTCGTACCAGTCCAGCGCAACCTGCAATCCGTCAAGCCAGTTGATGAGCGAAGGTTGCCAAACAATGCCGGCGGTCTGTGTATTACCAATCTCAGGTGACAGGTTCGGATCGCCACCCGACAAGGTATTGGTCTGCACACTGGCATTATTGAAACGCGGATCATTGACCGAGGACCCGCCTCCTTGGGCATCGAACAGCTCTTGAAAGGTTGGTTCACGTACATCACGTGAACGGGTAAAACGCATACGCAAGTCTGCATACAATGCTGCATCAACACCCACCTTCCAGCTGTCGGAATTGCCGCTACGCTCATATTCGGAACGACGGAAAGCGAGGTTCATGTCTATACGCTGTTGCTCAGTAAACTGCCATACAGGAAGCTGAACTTCACCAAACCATTCCGTCACACTCGTGTCTCCAGCAATATTAGGCACCGTAGAAAACAAATGCAGGTTCGGACTGCCGGTCTGGATGCCGGCCGGAATACCACGAATACCGAGGGCAGGCACGTTGATGGGCGGGCCAAGCTCTTTCATGGAAACGATTTTGCCACCAACGCCGACCCCATCGTTGGTCACTGCCAAATCAAAGAATTCCTGGGCACGCCAGGTCAAACCCGCAGCAAAACTCACCTCACCTGCCGGCAACGTAAACAAGTCCCCTGTCAGCAAAAGTTCGGCGAAATTCTGTTCTACAACACCGTTGGCGCCCTTGTAACTGGTGACATATTCGAGCGCTTCGGGAGTCATGTTACCGCTACCAAATATGTTAAGTGGTACACAACCACCAATGGTATTGTCGAGACCTATCGGTGATTCCAGCGGCATAGTGTTGCCAGCAATGCCTGGTGGCTTCTTGGGATCGATCGGAATCGAGGAGACGCGGCCAGCAACAGAAGCTTTCAACTGCTCCACGGTAGGATTGATAGTCTGCACTCTGCATACGATTTTGCCGGTTTTCGGATCCTTGATAGAGTCCATAGCCAGATAAAGTCGATCCTGCCTAATCACGTTTTTGCCTTCGGGACTACGCTTAGACTCGCCTGTCTGATAGTGGCCTTCTAAAGTCCACTCTATGCCAGGGATGGCGTACTCAAAACCGGTGCTAGCCTGCCACTGAGTCAACACGTTCTCGGTTACCGAGTTGGACCCGACTTCAGGGCGGTTAACATAGGAGCCGAGTTTGCTTACACTGAGTTCCTTAATGTTTTTCTGAAGCATTACCTGTCTTACCTCTTCAGGCAGGAAAGCATTATCCGGAGCGATCAGTATGTTCCATGGAGATTCTAGTTCGAAGCCACCACGAACAAAGTCGTTGGTCGATTCAGCACGGCCAGTACGACCATCAGCAGTAAGGGTTAATCGGTCAGTGAGCTCGTATTTCACACCGAGGAAAAAAGAGCGACTCACCACCGCTGAAGCAGAAGGACTGTTGTCGAAAGTATCGTAGGCTATGGCTGCCTCGGGTCCACCTGAAGTGGAACTTGTTCCGCCCGATTGACCTGGTAGAGAAGTAACGCTCCCCGTTACAAACGGTACTACACGTGTACCATCAAGAGAAAATTGCATGCGATCTAGAGATGTACCGGCAGCTGTAATCAGCCCCGTAGGGGATGACAAGGTAGATACCACATCGGGGAGGGTCAGGCGCTGGGGAATACCAATTGCAGCTCCGGGCGTCCACAGCGGATTTCTTACCCAGCCTATGCGGTGAAAATTGTCGATGCTGTTACGGTCCCCCCGCACCTGGTCGATTTCTAGAGTATCAAATGAACCGATAACATTGAGACGGTCATCCAAAAACGACATGCCACCAGCGACACCCACCTGCCACTGTTTGCCCTCCCCACCCTCATGCATGCCAGTGCCAACATCAACCTTAAGCCCTTCGAATTCGCGATTCAGAATAAAGTTCACAACACCGCCAACAGCATCTGCACCATAAGCAGCAGAAGCTCCACCTGTTACTACGTCCACGCTGCGCATCAGTGCGCTCGGCAGCAAGTCTGGATTTACCGTGCCAGCTTTGTCAGAAGGCTGCAGACGGTGACCATCGAGCAACACCAAGGTGCGATTGCCACCAAGGCTACGCAGATTTAAAAAAGTATAAGAATTGCTCGCGGGACTGAACCGACTGCCATCGGTGGTCTGCTGGGATGTACGGTTGTTAAAAAACTGTGGCAGAGAGGTTAATTGCTGGGAAACGGTATTGCCGGGCTCAAAGCTTTTTAGTTCAGACGAGGAAATAGACGTAATAGGGGTGGGCGACTCAAATCCAGATGTTGTCCGAATGCGGGAACCTGTAACACTAATTTCTTCGATGGCATTTTGCTGTGGCGGGGCCTGGCCCAATGCGACTCCACCGCTGCTAGCAGCCAAAATTGTAGCAATTGCAGAAGCCAATAATTTGCGCGGCATGCTTATTGTATTTGTTTTAGTCATTTGATTTTTCCCCAGTTTTTGAATTGTATTTATTGAATCTTTATTTTTTAACATTAGAACAGCAAGCTAGCCAATCCTGTAGGTTTTTTACTAAATTGTATTTTCTTGGCTGATTACATCTAGAAAGTCTTGCAACCTTACTTTAAAAAGTTGTCTTGCGTCTAGCTCAACGAGGCGTTTCTGTATCGTATAGTCAAGGTATAAATAATTTGAAAAACAATATAAGACAATGTAAATAAACATTTTTTAGGCTTAATTTGACGAGCAAACTAGCAATTTCTTTTTTAATGCACATTAAGTATTTTGACATAGCCTTTAAGTAACGTTAGTTTTAAGAAGACTGAGCTTTGTTACAAAAAAAGGTTGTACTAATATCTTTTTTAAAAAGTATATTGTTCTCGTATTTATCGTTCACTTACCACCCTGCTCCCGAAATGGAACAGATGTTTGCGAAATATTTACGATCAAATGATGCAAAATTAAATCAATAATACCAGCATAATCTTAAGGCTTTTGCCAAACGAGGGAAAATCATGACCAACATCAAAATCAGGGATTTCAAAAGAAAAACGCTCAACCAAACCATTGCCACATTAACTGCTATCACCGCAATCTACTGCATTTCTGGCGTTACACTGGCACAGAATGCACCGCCGCAAGAACTGGAAGAAATCCGGGTTACCGGTACTCGAATTCTGCGAACCTCAGGCATGGAGACACCAGTACCGGTAACATCGGTCACCACAGAGGAACTGTTTAACCAAGAACCCGGCAGTACCATATCGCAGCAACTCGATGGCCTGCCGCAGTTTTTCAACAATGGCACACCGCAGCGTGGTGACGGCGGCAACCCATCCGTGGGTTCCGGTGGCCCGGGCGCACTGAACATCCGTAATCTTAACAGCGCATCAACCGGCGCTGGCATCTCACGCACGCTAACGCTGCTTGACGGTGCCAGGGTCGTACCCACCGACAAACGCGGCACTGTAAATGTAGACATGTTCCCGACCGCATTGATGCGTAGCGTGGACGTAGTAACTGGCGGCGCTTCCGCAGCCTACGGTGCAGACGCTCTCGGTGGCGTCGTTAACTTCGTACTAGACCGAGAATTCGAGGGCTTGAAGATCAGTGGTGGCACCGGCATGCACGCGTACGACAATACCGGCAAGCAAATCGAATTCTCAGTTGCGGGCGGTAAGGCCTTTGGTCGTCTGCATTTGATTGGTTCGCTCGAAGCGCGCCATATCGATGAAATCCAGCCTGATAAAGATCGCTGGGATTTAACCCAAAACATGTGGGGCTACGTGACCAATCCGGCTTGGGCGGCTGCCGCCGCACTGCCAGCAACCAACCCTGCCCGGTGTGTTGTCAATGTGTTGTGTAGCGCAGGTCCCCAGCGCCTGAGCATGATGAATGTAGCAACTAACACCAGCTCGCCAACTGGGCTGATCCGTGCCACTAACACCACACTCGATTGGATGAAATTTAGCCAAGACGGTACCCGCATCGAGCCTTTCAATCTTGGCACTTCGTCGGCTCTGCCGGGGACCCCAGGCAGCACTTCGACTATCTCCGGTGGCCCCGAGTCTGCTATTAATTTTGAAACCACAGGGGCAGGCCCCACCGGTATGGAAGTAGTGTCCCGTTCGAGTCTGTTCGGTGCCCAGTTTGATTTCTCGGACACCATCACCGGCTTTGCGCAAGTAATTATCGGTCGTACAGAGTCCAACGACACGTCCAACAATGCCAACTTCAGTTTCTCCGATGGCTATGCACCACTTATTGCCGTCGACAACGCCTATCTGCCAGAAGCTGTGCGTAAGGTCATGGTTGAACGCAAACTGACGCAAGTTGCTGTGCACAAATCCAGCCAGCAGTTCGCCGGAAAACCGGAACTCGGCTCCAACCGCATCGGTAAAAACGTTTTTACACAATGGCAGTACAGCTTCGGCTTCGACTGGGAGTTCGCTGAAGATTGGAACATGCGCGCCTCTTGGCAGCAGGGTGAATCCAAACGTAACTCAACTGCCTACAACCTGCTACAGGTCGATCGTGCCCAACTGGGCATGGATGCTGTACGCGATGCTAGTGGCAAGATTGTCTGCCGCGTGAACTTGCCGCAATACAGCCCCACACTGGCTCAGTTGCAAGCCTCTGTGGTTGGCAGAATTTCGAATGTTCCGCTCAACCCCTACATCCCGGCAGGTACGCCGGGCAATACGCAGCCCCTGCCGTATCCAGTGGAACCTAAAGCGATTAGCGAATGTGTACCATTCAATTACCTGGGTAGCGGAAACATGAGTCAAGCGGCTATCGACTACGTCGGCACCGACCGCTTTAACATTGGTTATGTTAACCAAGACTTTGCCGAAATACTTGTTACTGGTGAGCTATACGAAGGCTGGGGCGCAGGTGCTATCGGTTTTGCCGGTGGCCTCACCTGGCGTGACCAGAAGTTCATCACCACCGCCACACCACTCGATGTCGACTTACTCGGACCAATGGTCAATGTACCCGCACTCGGCATACGCGGCTTGGGCGCCGGTTATGCGACCAGCTCCTCGCTTAATCTATTTTCAAGTATTCCTAAAATAGGTGGGCAGGCCGATGTGTGGGAGTGGTTCTCCGAAGTTAACGTGCCTCTCTGGGAATCTACCAGCGGCAACCAGCGCGCCGACCTCGACGTCGCCGCCCGCCGCTCCAATTATGACCGCAGCGGTGCTATTGACAGCTGGAAGATAGGCGGCAATGTGCAGCTTTTGGAAGATCTCCGCTTGCGGGTCACCAAGTCACGTGACGTTAGGGAGCCAAGCTTTGCCGAACTGTTTGATGCCCAGGGCTCTGGCGAAACCATCATCGATCCGAAGTTCGCTGGCGAATCCACTCTCATAAATACGATCCGCGGTGGCAACCCTAACCTAAGGCCAGAATACGCGGATACCCGGACAGTAGGCTTTGTATACCAGCCCACGTTCACGCCGCTAGTTGATGGACTGTCAGTGTCTGTGGATGCCTACGACGTCGAAATCAAAGACGCTGTGGCGCGCCTCACCGCGCAACGCCTCATTAACGAATGTGTTGCCACGGCCTCGCCGCAACTGTGCGCACTGATCACTCGTGATGCGACCACCGGCCGTGTGACCCAAGCGCTCGACGTGTTCCTGAACGTGGCAGCGGCTCGAACCCGTGGTATCGACTTTGAATTAACGCTGCGTAAAGACATCGACTTTTTCTCACAGTACAACGAGAACATTTCGGTACGTTGGCTGACGGGCCGAACGCTTGAACGTTCCGACACTGCTCCAAATGCCACGGCGCTCAACAAATCCGGCTTTATTGGTATGCCAGACCTGACCACCAACCTCACTAGCACTTACGGTATCGGCAAACTCTCATTTCAGTTGCAGGCACAGTACGTGGATTCCGTGTTCAGAGACTCCGCTGGAGTGTGGAGAGAGGGCATCCAAGTGGATGACAACACGGTCGCCTCGATGACCTGGCTCAACGGTAGGATTGGCTATACCGAAGAGTTGGACGGCGGTGCTACTTGGGGGATCGGTATGAACATACAAAACATCTTCGACCGCGAACCACCGTTGTACGGTGGAAGCAACAACACTTACGACCTGTACGGCCGTCGGTACAATATCAACCTCAACTACAATTTCTAACAAGCAGGCAACTGCAATGTCTTGACTAACTAGGCCTGTCGTTTACCAATGACAGGCCTTTTTTATCTGTGTTGTGATGTTTCTATACTCCATAGAGACTTGTTTAGGTAGCAAGCTCACAATATTCTAGACATCCAAGGTGTACATCAGACATTATCTTTAGCGCAAAGCATGCCTCAGGGATTGAACCATCATTAAATTAGAGTAATCTTGACAAAGACTATATAGGGTTTGTAGTCAAGACAGCACCAATAGAACGGCATTAATGGCTCGAGGTGGCCTGCCGATCCGAAAGCAAGAAGTAAACAATAATCAAAGCGAGGGGACCGTGAAAAATATAAGTAATGAGTTAAGAAAGACCATCCTGTTTGCATGTACAGCGCTGGCCGTGGGGGTAACCTTACCTAGCAGTGCGGCCACCGCCCAAGTGCCGGACTTAAATGGCGTCTGGAAATGGGGGGCATGTGAAGACGGTACGAACTTTGGTTGTATGATTCTTGAAGAAGATGATGAACTGCTGACCGATCGGGCTAAGGCCTATCGAGATGCTATCGATGAAACTGCCCAGCCAAAGTATGATTGTGCTCCCATGTCGATTCCGCACATGTGGACCGATCCCTACTCACATCAGATTGAGCAATTTGAAGACCGCGTTGTTTTCACCTATGGCAAGGATGACGTAGTACGTACCGCATGGCTGGAAAATCACGGCCACAAACCACCAGCACATAACGAGTTTTTATATACAGGTTATTCTGTTGGTCGCTACGAAGGTGATGCGCTTATAGTGGAAACCACGCACTTTTCCTTCGATCCGCAGGGGCTGAACGCCGATTTCAAACTAGCTTCATCCACTCAGAAAAAAGTAACCGAACGTTATACCCGCGATGGAGAAGGATTAAAGCTAACTGTGAGCACGGAAGATCAATTCATGTTGAAAGAGCCTTGGGTTTATAGTGTGCGCTCAGAACGCGACCCCGAACCGCTGGCTCTGCCTTGGAACTGCGACCTAGGAGCCTCGCGCCAGATCCTAAAACTGTTGCCCAGCGACTATCCTAACGATGCGAAGGTAACCCGTATCCCACAATAAGTGGGTAAAGCTCATGAACAAGCTCTACACGAAATTAAGAGCACACAGACATTCGACTTTTTGAGGAGATATAAGCAATGAAATTTTTTAAATTACTAAGCGCTGGACTCGGTCTAGGTTTGCTAATCCAAACCGCGTTTGCCCACCACAGTACCAATGGCATCTATGATGAAACTAAGGTTGATGAACTGACCGGCGTAGTCAAAGAGTGGCGTTTCATCAATCCGCATCCAAGCCTTATCATCACCGTTACTGATGCAGCCGGACAGGCCCACGACTGGGATGTTAGCTATGGCGGATCGGCGGTAGTCCACTTAAGTCGTCGCGGCTTTAAAGCCGACAGCTTCAAAAGCGGCGACACGATCAAGGTGTCGGGCAACATGGCGTTGGTTGAGGACTCATACGGCCTGCTGGCCAAGGGTGATCCCACCCATGCAGACGGTTCGCCCATCATCATCAGACCCTGAGAAAAAAACAGGCGGGGTTGGCTGCGAGGAGCCAGGTGGCACCTGCAATAAACAGTAACAGGGCTTTCATGGTAAAGGTCTCCGCTAAGTTTCCAGCCGGATCAATATAGCAAAATCACAGGGGGAACGTCCAAATTAAAGGGGTAAATTAAAGGGGTCAGACCCCTTTTTTCCTCAGGTTTGTTCAATTGTCCACCCATTACTTCTATTGAAATAGTTGATAGATGTTTCGCTTATAACCCTATTAACAACCCTTGTAGTTAGACTCAAAACACTTAGTTGCTATTGCTTGTGCCGTTGATAGATCCTGCGGGTCAAGCTTGGTTTTAATAAGGTATCTACCATCTTTAGCAAGAGAATTACCCTAAGCTGCAGCCACAAACCACCCCAAATACGCGTTGTAGTAGTTTTGCGGCACCCTTCACAGATTTGCTGGCCTGCGTAAATGCCAATCTGTTTCCCTTTGCCATGCGGCAGCGAGCGCGAACAATGCTACCTCAGCACGCATGAAAGTATCAAAATTGATGAAATCAATACCGTTGTCTGATCTGGCATGCTGAGTTGGTTGAAATCTATCCACTAACGTCGGCAGTTAGGAGGTAAGTATTCGTTAGGGATGTTGTCGTAACTCATTTGCCCGCATGTCCAGATGACATTGCGTTTAGCATCTAAGGTAGCACGCAGTGACAACACACCGCCTGGATAAATATTGTCGGTCACACTTAAGATGATTTCCATAGTATTGGCTGGGTCAGGATTTGAGCCGCCCATGTTGATATCAATGGCAACATAATAAGTACCATGTTGACTCAACCAATAATCAACACCGGGCACATTTTGCTCACTTGGTGGGAAACGACCATTAGCAATAAAATACTCAACTCCTCTGTTACCAATGTCTCGCATGTGTGCGAATGCTGTGATGACTTGCGCACGCTTGACATAATCTTGATAAGCAGGAAAAGCAATCGCGGCCAGTATGCCAATTATGGCTACCACAATCATCAGCTCTATCAAGGTAAAACCTCGGCTGCGTTGCTTGGGTTTCGTGTTTGATAATAGTGTATTTATTCTTCTAAAATGAGAAAGTTGCATATGGGCAACTCCTTTCGTAAGATTTTCTTATCCAACATCTTGATCTAATTATGCCACATTTAGTAGGTGTTATTACAATACTCGCGCAGCTCTTTCCTAGCTTTCTTGAAACATTCTTGATACGTTGGCTTGATCGCAAAGGCCTTTTCGGAAAGTGGTTTGACTGTTCGTTCCGTGGTGATACATTCATTGTAACAGCGGCAAATAAAAAGGGGTCAGACTGAAGCTCCCCCGATTTAATGGATACTTTTAATCAGCGACAATGTCGCCAAAGGAGTATTCAGATGACCACGAAAACAAAGCCGTACAAAATCTACACCCGCG
>Ga0209500_10000032_pt1 | contig 127941 bp, 102 predicted proteins | sample S_140212_EF_Meta_FD_187323 | JGI IMG/M metagenome (GOLD analysis project Ga0209500, IMG submission 187323) | Freshwater microbial communities from Lake Simoncouche, Canada to study carbon cycling - S_140212_EF_MetaG (SPAdes) (version 2) | ecosystem: Environmental > Aquatic > Freshwater > Lake...
TGTTGGATCGAAGTCAACACATTGTTCAAGTAACCGTTAACGTTACCAGCGTTGGTCAACGCTGCGTTAGCTGTCAAAGTGAAGAAGTCAAGTTTTGGACCTTGGATCTGAACTGGGCCTTGGGCTGCGACGTTTGCTGTGCCTGCGATGGAACCGTTTGCTACGTCCAGTGCGAATGACGGTTGTGTAGTACCGTTTACTTTTGTAAATACTGCCATGATAAATTTCCTTTAAGTTAGTGAGACATTTAGTCTCTGCTTTTATTTAGTCAGTTTGGAAAAATCACGCCTGTTGCGGATTATTTCTCTGTCTATTTTGAGCCGCAAATGCATTGGGATCAAATCTATTTACCGCTTTTGCATAGCCCACGGGGGTGGCCATGACCCAGCCTTCTTGTCCTGGATGTTCTGTATCTGCTTGTTGTAGCAGGTGCATTTTGACATCATGTAGCAAGTTAAATGCGTTGAATGCCGCTGCCAGGGCAGGGGTATTACTTGTAGGGCTGTTCAAGTATTCCACGATATTGCGATATTTTTGTGGTGTGACTTTGGTCTCTAACCATGTGCCAAATTCAGGCAATAGTGTGGCACCGTTGAGCGGAGCGCCCACTTTGGTGTTGATAAAGTCCACACAAAGTTTTGCTAGGTCTGTGATCTTGTGTGCCCGCAATTCAGCAGGATTAAACAACGTGTCAATTGCTCGGCCTTGAGACTTAATCAGTTGTTTGAGCTGTTTCTCGGCGTTGGTTTCAGTTTCAAGTACTCGAGGACTTGCTGGTCTCTCCAACATCAAGCCCGGAACTTCGTTAAACTTTACTCCGCTCAAGGGCTGACGTGCATCTCCTGCATCTGCATACATTGAGTGTATGGCAATGCCAATGTTGGAGTTGCCAATGCGTTGTCCCAGTGTACTCTTGACAGGAATTTTATATTCCACTGTGTTGGGACGGAACACATAGTTGCCTGCTTCCACGGGAGGAGTTGACATGTACAACAAGTCACCTTTGACATAGCCACGGAAGTTAGGCGGTAGTGCGGCTTCTAATACAGGAAACAATTGTGCATACAAATTGATAAGTTCAGTTCTATCACCTGAGCGTGTGCTCTGAATTTTAGCCATCATCTCAGGACTTGTGGCAAGACCATCATAGCCTTTGGCTTCAAAGCCTGACCCATCAGTTAACACAAACTCACCTGTGGCAGGTTTGCGTCCAAATATCACAGCAGGCTTGCCGTCCCACTTGGCTGTGACTGTTCGAGGCTGTTGTGTAGCATGGCTGACAATTTCCAGTGCATCTCGGATGCCTTGGGTACCACGACGGAACACTAGATCTTCAAGATGTTCAATACCCTTGGCTCGGCCGCCCACGCCGGCTTGTTCCGCTTCAACAAGAGCAACATAACCCCGATTAACAATACGGTCACGCAATCGTGCTAGAAAGTTAGCGTCACTTTCTGCCACACCCATTTCAGGTTCTTTTACACCCTCACGTGCAATATACTCACGGAAGTCTGCTAGTTTGGCATCACGATCAGGATCCATTGCCAGGGCTTTGTAAATGCTTTCCACAGTCATTAACTGATTGCGTTTGTACTGTGGGGCCAGCATTATACCAGCAGCTTGATCTGGATCTATTGTGATTAACTTTTCTGTCTGGCGACTGGTAATACCCTTGGCACTTGCCTTGAGTCCCAGTGCTTTGGCAACGCTGGACATCAGCACATTACGGAACACACCTTTGTAGGCTGATCCTGTGCCGCCGCCCAGCCAGAATGTGCCCCATTCTAAATTGGGCATGAACATAAAGTCTGTTTGCACATAGCCACGCTTGGGGTCGCCTTGTATGGGTGTTTTGAAATGCACTGCTTCGCCTGTGAGTCTGCACCAGTCTCGGGGGTCTTGTTTGTTCTGTGTGGCCCAGGCATCCAGTTGGCCTTTGAGTTCGGCCTTGGTTATTTCGTTGGCATCCACAGCAAGGTCCAGATCACCTGAGTCAGGTTTCTTGCCGGTTGAACCCAGCCACTTGACGGGAATGCCTGCTTCGTCTCGATCATGTGATAAATCAAGTCCCGTGACAGTTTCCAGCCAGGCCACTGTGCTGGGTATGTCTGCTTTACTGATGCGTTGCGTTAGTGGTCGACCTTGTGCATCTTTGAAAACATTGCCACCTTCAAACAGTTGTGTCATGTTATTCTGCTGCCTGTTGAAAGCCAAGTAGTTCTGCAATTCTTGGATCGTTTGCCGAGGTGATATTTAATTTTTTTGCGGCTTGTTGTAAAGAGGCTATTTCGGCATTGTCAAACTTTGCGGCATTTGCAAGTTGTTGTGTTTGTGCGCTAAGTCCTGTTACTACGCCTGTTCCGCCCACTCCTCTTCGGCCAGTATCATAGGCCATTATGTTTTGTGCCGGCAATATTCCCAGGCCAACCAAGTCAGTAAACATTTTTTCCACAGCTTTTGAGTCAGTGTTTTGCAATGTGGCATTGTAGATTGCATCTATAGATTTGTCAATGTCAACTATGATATCTTCAGCATTGTCTTTCATGTTGGGATCACCAACATAGGTTGCTATGTTTTTGTAATCTGAGCCTTGCCGCCCGATCATTTTGTTAACTAGGTCTTGAAGATTGGCTTTGAGAGTTGCAATGCTGGGCTGTGTTACTTGGCCAAGACTGGTAGGAGGATTGCCATTGGTGTCTTTACTATTGGCCATGAAGTTTTGTACAGTTTGTTGCCAAGCAGTTTGCATGCTGGTAGCAAGTGTTTTGGCCGCAGAACTGTTGGCCATGTTTTGAAACCCTTGCTCACGACTTTGAGCAGGACCGGCTTGCGAGGTAACGTCTGTTCCCACAGCCTTGTTTATTGCTTGATTGCCAGCTTGTTTGGCTATGCCGCCTGCGATGCTGGCAAGAGCTCCACCAATGCCTTCTTTTACTGGCCGTTTACGTGTTAATTCATGAATCTGCATTTGTTCTCCTAACTGACCGCGAGAACTTGCCAGCATCCTTGGTGCGTATTGCATTGAGCAATTTACGTGTGAGATTGTCAGCTTGTTCTGCACCAAACTCTACTTCAATCTGTTCTATCAGGCGTATGGCGCTGGATATAATACTGTCAGCTCTAGTTTCGATTATCAGGCGACGATCACGCTCTACATACAACGAGTCTAGTTCTTCTAGTAAACTACGGGTCTTTTTTTGCATTCGATCTGGGCCTTTGGATTATTTAGTGTGTAGCAAGTTCAAATAAATATCTACTATACAGGAATACTCATGACAAGTCAAATCAACCCAAACAACGTAGACGGCACCTTTCCGGTGGCCGGCCAGCCCAATAACACACAGGGGTTCCGAGATAATTTTACCAATATCAAGACCAATTTTAGTTATGCTGAAACCGAAATCACAGACTTGGAAAACAATGGTATTTTCAAAGCTGCCCTGAGTGGTACCACACTAGACAACAACATGGCGGATAACTTAATATACGCCGTTAAATTACAAGATGTCAGCTACACCTATGTACAAAACACAGCATCATCAGGCAGTATCACAATTGATTACAGCGCCGGTCAGTACCAATTGATTTCAACCACTGGTTCTGTCAGCTTGAATTTTGCTAATTGGCCCGTGAGTGGCACAGCAGGCATTGTACAAATTACAATCAATGTCACCAGCACTGCACACACCTTGACATTACCTGCTGCGGTTACTCTGGGCACTACTGGCATCCAAGGGTACTCCGCAGGTATTATTACCTTTGCTGCAACTGGTACCTATCAGTTCTCATTTAGCTCTGTAGATTATGGTGCTACTGTTACCATCTATGATTTAAATCGTCCTCTCAGTTATTTTACTAATCCTGTAACTGTGGCTAGTACTACTAATAGTACCAGTTCAGGCACGGGCGCCTTGATTGTGGCAGGAGGTGTAGGGGTATCAGGCAATTTATATGTGAGTGGCAATATTGTGGGCAGTATAGTGGCCACAGGCAATACATTTGCAGGTAACACCACTGTGGGAAATTTGTTGACTTCGGGATTGGTTAGTGCAACTGGCAATGTGACTGGTGGTAATGTAAATACCGCTGGGCTAATAACAGCCACAGGTAACATTACTGGTGGGAATTTAAACGCCGTTGGATTGAGTCTCAGCGGCAATGTTGTCAGCACCATTAACATGACCGCTAATATCACTACCACTGGTGGCAATATCCAGGGCGGCAATTTAAAAACTGGTGGCATTGCCAGTGCCACAGGCAACGTCACAGGTGGTAACATAATCACCGGCGGATTGATATCGGCAACTTCGACCATAACCTCGTCGGCCAACATCACTGGTGGTAATATCTTAACTTCTGGGCTGGTATCAGTTACTGGCAACATCACTAGTGGCAACGTCAACACAGGTGGGTTAATATCAGTCGTGGGTAATATTATTGGTGGTAATGTTTTAAACGGGGGATTAATTTCTAGTACCGGTAACAGCACCGCGGCAAACTATCTAACAACGGGATTAATATCAGCCACAGGTAACATCACTGGTGGCAACATCTTGGGTGGTGCCAACGTCAATGCTACCACGCACACCGGTGCTACAGTCAGTGTAACTGGCAATATCACTGGTGGTAACATTATTTCTAGTGCGGTTATATCTAGTACTGGTAATGCTAGAATTTTAAGCGGCACAGCAGTTCCTGCGGGCGGCACAGCTGGTGCTGGATACTTGATGTCAAGTACTACCAACCTCGGTGTGTTCTTTGGATCTGGTGCACCTGCGCTGAGTGCAGCGCAGGGCAGTCTCTATTTGAGAACTGATGGCAGTTCGACCAGTACCAGAATGTATGTGAACACAAATGGTTCAACAACCTGGACCGCAGTTACTACTGTGGCTTAATTTGATTTGATCTGGCCCAGCAGTTGTTTGAGCTTTGCACTTTGAACATCTGCTGTGACTTTTTCTGCAACCTCAGGTTTTAATTCTTTGCCACCCGGTTGATAATCCCAAGCGTGTGTTCCGGTTGGTTTTTCCCACTTGGTAGATGCACTGCTCGTTGTTTCGGAGTCAGCAGTCCTAAGTTGGCTCTTGGCCTTGATTGAGTCCATGATACTGCTTTGTGGTTTGTTGTATCCAGTTCCTTCGTCACCGCCTTCATCAGTAATGCGCATGGTTTCAATGTTGTACTCCAGATCAATTTTTTGACCAACGCCGGTCGAGCTTCGAGATTTCATACATTGTATCTGATACTTGCCACGCTCTTTCATGGCACGACTTGTAAAGATACCAAACACGTTGTCGGCAGTGTTGATCTTAGAGATACCACCCGAAATGTGACTATGATCAAATTCAATTTCCTCTACTGCACTACGGTTCAACTGCGAAGCAGTGACCATTAGTACTGCCAACTCTTTGGCCAAGTTACGCAGTTCTTCACTCACATACTTGTCTTTTACAAACAAGTCATTGGGTGAGACTTTGGCACTCACAGGCATCAACAAGTCCAAGTAGTCAATCATCACAAAGTCTACCTTCTTGCCTGTTTGAATTTGATACTCTTTCAAATAAGCACGAATGTCATTGATATTACTTTGTGCTGGCAGGCCTTTGACCTGATAGTTTCCGGACTTCTTGGCCACCAACTTGACCTTGAGTTCAGTTGTGTCCATGTCACGTCTAATGTCTTTGGTGCTCATGTTTGTTAACATAGCATCTGTTCGCAAACTTGTGAGTTCTTCACTCAGTTCAAGCGTGATGTAAACGCCACTAAGTCCTTGCTGTAGCCAATTCAGCGCAATGTTCATCATGACCAAGCTCTTGCCAGAACCCGATCCACCTGCAAAGATGTTTAGTTCACCACGACTGAATCCACCATACAACAATCTGTCCAGTTGCGGCCAGCCTGTGCTTACTTGTCCACCCGAGTTGAAGTATTTCTCAATGCGAGCCTTAGGATCAGCAAAGTAATCCGTGCCCATGTCTTTGGTGAGTGATATCTGTACTGCATCTTTGATGAGTTTTTCAACGGGTTCAAATTCACCTTTCTCCAGCAAGTCTGCTGATTTTAAAATAGCACGTTCAAGTTCTTGACGTCGGGTAAATGCTTCAAACTCGCCCATGAACCAGTCGAAGTGGCCTTCATTCAAATCCGGCACTGGTGCAAGTTTAATGCCTGTGGTTGCAGAGATCTGTGACCTGTCGGGCATGGTCTTGTGTTTGTCTGTGTGTTCTTTGATAAACTCAGCCGCTGGTCTCAAACTTCGGTCAAAGTTCTGCGGGTTGTAGATGTTTTGAACACGCACATAACTTGTTGCGTCTTCCAACATCATTTCTAGAAATAGTCGTTGGACATCAAGTCCGTATTCTTTTAACAAGTTGCTTCTTCCTTATCTCTATTTTGATTTTACTAGTTTCTCTTGAGGCTATAATAGTTAGCAAGGCCCCTAGTCTGCCCAACTTTATCACAGCATCATTGACATCTTTACAACCCGCTGGCCATTCAGGTATGCTTACTGCCCAGCCTAGTTCTACAGCACGGTCAATTAACTCCACACCTGCCGTGTCTTGGTCCGGTACCACAGTTACTTCACGACCGAGATTGCGTATCAATCTTGCTTGTGCATCACTAATGGTGTTGTGCATCACAGCAAGGCCACCAATTGAGAGTGCGTCAAAGATGCCTTCTGTTACCAGCACATGTTGCCAGTCTGCATGTTGTAAATCTGTACCAAACACATAGCCCGGTTGTGAATGATTGATGTACCGGGGCTGCTTGTCATCCAAGAATCTAGCACACCAACCTATCACTTTGTTATCGTATGTAAACGGAACCAACACAAACGGCCTAGTCCAATGAACGCCATCAGTTTTGATAGAAGTCATTATGGGAAAGTCTTCTGGGACACCTCGCCGGCGTATGTAATCCCAGTATAACGGATGCTCGGGTGTGACCACTTCCGAGAACGGAGGAAAGTCGTCCGAATCTTCAAACTCAATTGCACTCAACGCATTGAATACTCGTTGCCGATCTTCTAGTATGCCGTGGATGCTACGATGTCGCAGACTTTCAAGATTGAGCATGTCAATCTCGTTATCGGGTACACCCATCCAGCCTAGTAATCTCTTGGCTTTGAAACTAACCGTACGGCCCAGAATAAAACTGGCTGTGTATGCGCAGTTGAAGCAATGATAACTCCAGCCCTGTTCAGTTGCTTTGATGCCACCGCGGCCACGCTTGTCTGCGCTGTTACCATTGTGAGTGCAACATACCGCATTGAAACTCAGCCAGCCCTGTGGACTGGGTTTTCTTTTTGCAGGTAGGTAAGCAAGGATGTCTAGCATCTGTTGATTATAACAGATTAGTTACACTAGATCAACGATATTGAACGTTTTGTATTCGTCCGTTTGTGAATATTGCGGTTGCAGCGATGGAACCTTGGAATTGAATTGGTACATAACCTGAACCACCGTCAAGGATAGTCACCCCAGCAATTACTCCTGCATTGCTAATAGTGCAGACTGCTTCGGCATCCGAACCGTTGCCCAAAATTTGAATGTGTGGTGGCCCAACATAGTTGTATCCGGCGTTGGTGATACTGATTCCGGTGACCACACCGTCGGTCACTTGGACATTACCGCTGGCACCATAACCCACTGAGTTGTTTAGGGCCAGGCGCAACAAGGGATGAAACCCAACAATGTTAAAATAGTCACTGACTGTTGCCCCAGAATAATTGCGAGTTTCACTCACATTGTACCAAACGGATTCATAATTTTGTGCGGCTTGTATTTTGACTGTTCCTGTGTAGCCCACAAGATCAAACTTGACCGTGGTAAAACTAGACCCATTGGTTGGCATATGGCTAGAATAAAATTCAGTCATTTGAATAGAGTTTTGTGGCTGTGGTGTAAGTGCCCAATCAGGAAATTGTGTAGGAGCGGTGCCCACAAAGTTATTTTTGCCATACATGTCCGGAACTGTGCATTCTGTGCTGGGTACAAACTGTGGCAGGATTGAGTCAACAATGTTACAATCTGCTCGGGCTTGGCTGTTGGCATCTACATAAGCGGCTTGCACATAGTTGCCGGCACTGCGTTGTATACTGTAACTGGCCGGCTGTGCCTGGATATTGATGGTATCTTCTGTGTTGAGAACTACTTTGACACGGCCCAGAGCAGAGCTCAGGATCTCCATGTCTTTGGTGATCAACAGTTCGTCGCCAGTTTGATTCACCACACGGAACACAAATGTGCTGCCTGCAATATTTACGGGTTTCTCATCTTGATTGATAAATTCAAAGAGCAGAACATTGTCCACTCCCTTGTTGATTGTTAGTTGTTTTGCATACACTGGGTCGTACCTCGCTGTAAAGTATCCGCCACTGGTGTCTATCAAAAGTACCCGGACGATTTGTTGGTATAAGTAAACGGTGGTTGAATACATAGGATCCTCGAAACAGTATTTATGGGTAATAATATTTTTGAAAAGCTAACGGAGAAGTATCCCTTTATAACATTGTGCTTGTACGCAAATGTGGAATATGTGGGTGTGGTACAAAACAGGGACGACGTTGTGACCACTATCTACGACTTTGGTGCAGTACAGGCACAGGAACATAAGTTACTGTTTTTAGAACTTGCCAGCACTTGGTGGTGGGAAAGCAATCGTAGCATACCTATAAACATATTCCTACGCAGAGATTGGGAACAATTCCGCCCCACTCTTCGTACTTTTGTCAATAAAGACCTGGAAATCTTGCATGGACCAGCTTGCAGTTTACTGGACATAGTGCGCAGGAAAGGCAAAAGAAAGTCAATCACGCTGGTGCGTCGGATTGATTGAGCAAGTTCATGTGTAATGCTACCAGAGCCGCGTAGGAAACTGCGTGGCTTTTCTTAAATGTATAGCCTCGAGATTCGTCTCCGTCCCATACTTCAGCAAATACTTCAGTCCAAGGGCGTGTCTGTAAGTGTGCCTTGCCCGGACGAATAATAGAGATAAACGCCGCCATCCTGGGTATTGAATCTGGTTTCATCACCCGTAGCAAATCTGTATAATTGCCCACGTGTGCCAGTTGGCCGGCCCAGGCATGATCAGTCCACAGTCTTTCCCAAGGTGGCGTGGCTGTGAGCATTGCTTCATAGTGTGCAGGATTACGCACCAACTGATACACACTCATGTTCAGAAAGTCCAGTTTAAAATATCCACGTTGTTCTGCTTCTTCGTAATCTATTGCGGCACACTGATTGACAGGATCCGCGGGAATGTCTGTTACATAGATGCCCGAGTTGTGCTTCTTGCCATTGCTTTGTCGTGCAGGCACATGCTGAATCAATTTCAACACAGTTTCTCTGTTGGCAAAGTCAATGTCAATGTCTGCGCTCATTACCATCCTGCCTTGTTCAATATATCTTTCACGTACTCTTGATCCGCCGGATAGTTTGTGAATTTCTTTTGCCAGGCATCTGAGTCAATGTAGGGCCATACCATGGCCACTTGTTCTGTTGAGAGTTCGCTCAGGAACTTTTGCCCTGATTCTGAATTGTAAATCACCCAGGGACTTATGCGTCCGGCTGTAACAGCATAACATAGACTATTGGTGTTACCATATCGCATCCAATCGTGTGGGGGATTGCCTGTTTCTTCTGCCCAACGTATGCTGTGTTCTATTGCTCGAGCCAATGCATCGTCCACTGCTTCCACACGCAGGTATTCAATCAAGTATTCAGTGTACACCTTGTCACTGCACCAATTGTCAATTTTCTTTTGTGCCTTTAGCAACCAGGACATGAAACGTGCGGGCGCAATCACATGTGTGTTTACACAATAGTTTCCAAACTTGACAAATGCCCTGTAATAAGGTGAATCACAAAAGTCATCATGTGTTTTGTTCTTGGCCGATCCTTGCATGGTTTCATAGAACCGGATGTATGCTTGGAATCCCATACGTACCCCTGCTTCGTCTCGAGCAAGTCGTCGACGTTTGGGTTCACACAGGTGAACGGCTATTGACGTTTCTCTAGAAAACGTTTTCTTGCAATAATCGCACAAAAAGCTCATGCTAACAGTTTACGCTCTTGAATGTAGTTTGTCAAATATTCATTTAGCTTTTGGTGATGTCCGATTGCCGCATGCGTCATATCGGGCGGAACATAAGGTGCACCGGGTCCATAGTCTTTGGGATGGACTCCTTGTTCGGTTTGCCAGGCTGTGGCACGCCAGCCAAACTTGCCCACAATTTCGGGTTGATCAAACAATGTTAACCTTGGTTCTGATAACAAATCCAAGTATAGGTTGTCTGCTTGTTGAAACATCAGCACCCGATGTCCGCGACTTTGCAAATCAGAGATAGTGCTCAGCATGCGATACATCAAATCTTCCGTGCGATCTAAAATGCTAAACACTTCACTTTTGAGTTTGGTTTCCACAAACTGATCAGAGTCTGCTTGTGTCCATCCCAACTGCCAACGAGATTTAAACTCTTGATTTTGCGGATTGACCCAGCGTCCTTCAAAATCATTCAGTTGTTCACATATGGGTATTTCTAGTCTTGATAGAAATGTCATGCCTAATATGTAAAATGTTGGCGGTGCTGTGTAACTGTGTTTGAGTGTGGTTCTTAGTATGCGACTGTTTGCGCTACCACCAATGGCAAGACTGACAGGATTGTCTAGTCCAAGTTGCTGGGCCAAATCCACATGCCCTTGACCCACAGCATACGATTCCATGTAACTGCAACCGTTGACCACTAGGTTCATTTTTTGTCCTGGCCTGCACGACGATTGTATTCGTCAATTTCTTTCTGGGTAGTGATCTGACACATTACATCAATCTCATCATCTTTGTACGTGGGGTATATGGCCATTAGGGCTTTGCGTTTGCCACTGAGTCCTGCTTCCTTTTTCTTGGGGGCGATCCATGGATGTCTAGGTGTGCCTAATCCAGGGCTTACACTTGTGGCCATGAGCCAGTGTAATTTAGGATGTTTGCTCACATCAAAGAAGTGTTTGTTCAGTCGCTCGTTGCAACTGATAACATAAAATTCTTGTAGTTCGCGTGAGCCTTCTACTGAGCTCCCCCAACGTATCATGAGATAGTTTGAAAACTTCTTGCGCTCTTCGGGTGTAAGCTCGTCGTAGAAGTCTCTGACCTTGCGGTCAAACATACGCATTTCGTTGGCAATGTTTAGTTTATCGCTCATCAGTTTTACTCAGTCGGTAGATCATTATAACACGATCCATTGCGTCTTGTAAAGTGGGATTGGTCTTTGCGGCTCTGCGAATCTCTCCCCACATCTTGTCTTCCATTATGTGGTCGTGCAAGGGTCTGCCGTCAGAAGTTCGCTTGTCATAGTTGATCTTGTGACCAGTAATAGGGTCATATTCTTTGCCAGATTCATATCCTACCACTTGACGTGTACCGGGATTGGCGCCTGACTCGCGAGCATAGATAATACCGTCTGCTCGTTCGTAAATGTAGGTAGCACCGGGTTTAAGACTGCCCATTACCAAGCCAAATTATAGCTGACAATTTCACAGTTGCGACTAACGTCTTTTACAAAGTACACACAGTCGGGCTCAGCATCGTCGTTTAGTGGCACGGCCAGCATTTGGCCGTTCTTGAGTTTGGGTGCGTACCAGTTGACTTCGTGATACACATCTAGTATTTCTATATCTGGAAAAGAAGGTCTATAACTGCTTAACGGATTGAATTGAAATACCTTGAAACCTCTATCATTGATACTAGTCAATGGCAACACTTCTAGGTCACCAACATCAGGTTCACCGATCAAGATCTGCCAGTCCATGGGCATTTTGATTGTTTGTGTTCCAATACGCAATACCAAGGCAGGAGCATTAAAACTCTCTAAGAAGATTAGCGGAATAAAATGATAGTCCGGATCTGCTGGATTTGAATTGTCAAGTATGGCAAAACGCATGTCATCCACTTCTTCGGGCAAGTGATTTAGATCGTAATAGGTGTTGTCTAGTGTTAATATTCTCATGATGTCTAAGTATACAGTATTGATATAGATATGTCAAGCATTTGATAGTTTTTGTATTTCCATATGCACAGCATCTGCCACTGTTTGTTGGGTAGCTTGGTCTGTGTGAAACGGACGATCGTCATCATGGTCTGGGTGCATTATATAGGTGTCACCCACCATCTTGCCCTTCATTTGATAATCAAACATGGCCTGCCCTAGTGACAGTTTCATATCTAAGGGAACGATTCCTGCTTTTTCTGCTTGATGGTGCCAGTGTGCCAGGATCCAGGAGTCAACTTCTTGATACAGTGCTTCGTTGAAAAAATATTTGAAATGGTATTCAATGGCTTTATGTTGATCTTTGGTGAGTATCAAAGTGGGATTGTTTTCTAATCCCTGAGGTACCGTGCTCAGTATGGGTGCATCGTTGTCAGGAGTTTGTACTCCATTTGAAGATGTGCAACTTGGGTTGTGCCCAACATAAGTGGTGTAGGAACTTTCATCATCTTTGAATGGATATATGAAATTTTTCAATCCTTTTTCAACTTGGAAATTATCATTGATCAACAAGTTCAGTCTGTAACTCCAGGTGTTGTGATACAATAAAAATTTACATCCAATTTTAATTGCCTGCCGCATCTGCCAAGCAATACCAAGATTGGTCATGGAGCTTCTGGCCAGGCACAGAACTGAATAGCCATATTGGTCTTGCAATATTTGGCTGTAATGATCTCTACGACTGCTACGCGGATTACCATTTTTGGTTGCTGAACTAAAGCTGTCACCGCATACTATTATGTCAAATTCTTTTTTCAATGCCATTCCTCAGTAATCTCTAGAAGTGTATTTAAAAATCCATCATGAGCCGCTTGATCGTTGTGTGTGACACTGCGATCCCAATCAAATGCACCATTTGGCATCTGGCAGGGAAGGCAGTCTGACGGCCATATTTTTTGTACCCAAGACCAATCCATTGCTCCTAGACCATGTGGTATGTACAAAAATGGTATTTGATGCTGTTGAAGTTTGCGTAATCCGTCAGATATAACAAAGTAATTTTCTTGACGCTTTAAATTATTGCTGTGCAAACCTGCAACATAGTTTTTGATTGCCAGCCGTTGATGGTCACTCAACATATTTTCGTGTTTTTTATTCAACAAATTTTCTATCACATCACTCACTACCAGTGGTTTTTTTGACTTGATGTTGTGTTCACTTTCGCTATGATATCCTGTGTATAAAATATTGTTTAGTTTAATACAATCGTAGTTGGTGAAGGCTTGTGTCACTGCCACATCCATTCTGTCACTGGAAGTGCAACCCACTATCACAAAATCAGCACCCCGTTCAATGGCATTGTCAATTTGCAATCGTATGGCAAAACAAGTGGCAGCGGCACGAGCCAAACTGATGTGTAGAAAATTTTTACGTTCAGCATACAGTTGTAAAAAACTTTTGACTTCGCCCGGTGGTGAATCCAAGCTCATGTAACTGTCGCCACAAGTTACTAATTTTTTCATTATGCTATCTTCATCCACTCTAGTTTCTCTGCTGAGAAAGGATAGTTGGCTTCCCGATAGAACTGTTTGCGTTTGGTCAGGTGTCGCTTGGCGAACTTACAGGTTGAGGTAATGTCCCAAATTTGCACATGATCTTTGTCTTCTGCTTTTCGGATGCCCCTACCAATACTTTGGATAACCCTAACAAAGCTCTTACCGGGCTCAATAAGCACAAGATTAAAAATTCGCGGTATGTTAATTCCAACCGCTGCCACACCGTACGTGGCCACAATGATTTTGTCTGTTGAGTCTGCAATTTGATCATATTCTTCCTGCCTTTTTGTTCCTTTTGTTGCGCCTGATACAAACACTGCTTTGTCTCCCAAGCGAGCAACCAATTCATTGCCAGCGGCAACTCTGTCTACCAGTACCAGGGTGTTGCCTGTTTCGTTTACCTGGCGTATAAGGTCGGCCATAGTGTCCAATCTGCCCGACTCTTCCAACAGGTATTTAAGTTCACTTTGATACTCTTTGTACTCCACATGATCCACCAACTGCACAATGTTCACGTGACAGTTGGCCAACACACCTTGTTGTTGTAGCTCGTTGGCACTGAGCCTACCCACTACAGGGCCAAGCCCTACCAACAGTGCTTGGCTTTCAAACTTCTCTTTGGGGATGGTTCCTGTCAATCCCCAGCGAATTGGCACTCTGGCCATCACGCCAGTTAGCAGGGTTTTTAGTGCATCTGCTTTGGCCATGTGTACTTCGTCTACGATGACACATACCACACCTTCCAAGAACTCGCCAATGGTGCAGTCGCCTACACCTGCTTTGGTATTCTTCAACAAGATGTTTAGACTTTGCCAAGTACAAATAGTGTGAGTACGGCCATATTCTTTACGATCGCCAAAATACACACCAACATCTTGCTCCATGTTGATGTAGTCTTTTTCTGTTTGTGTCACTAGACTCTTGTTGGGCACAATCACAATGCTTCTGCCATATGGTGCCACTGCATTGCTCAAGGCCGCTGTCATAATTGTTTTGCCTGCGCCTGTGGCCACTTCTTGCAGGCACTGCGGATTGGCCAAGAAGTTGTTCACAATCTCCACTTGATAGTCCCGCATGACAATGGGCTCACCAACAGCAGGGTGACCTTTGGGCCACGTGATATGTGCAAACGAATCTTCCCGCACCTGTTCAAACTCAAATGTTGTTGAGTAGTCTCTTTGATCATCTAGTTCAATGTCGTAATCAAACTTCTCAAGTATGGGGATGATCTCGGGCAAAAGATTTGTATAACTGCTGCCGCCCAGTTGAAAGTATGCCACCTTGCCATCCCAGCGTCCCAGTCTTACCGCTGGCATGTAACGTGCGGCGGGATTCTCGTATTTGAAAGCATTCACCAGTGCCTTGCGCACATCTAGATCTAGACCTTCCAGTTTGACATTTACTTCATCCCGGATTTGTATTGTGCATCGTTTCATGGTTGGTTATTTCTTGCAATAGATCTGGCAGATCTTTAAACACTGAGTTTAACACATTTAAAGATATTTTGCGATGTTTACATAGCCTAATTATTTTCTCAATTGATCTAGTCCTGGCAACAGAATCGAATTCTGAACGAGCTATTGTATTCTTGCTGTAGTTTAGTAAAGATATTTTTTGTCGTACTGTAAGGGTACTATTTTTGAGTCCTAATTTGATAAACTCAACTATGTTATTCTTTTCGTCTGGGGTCAGCATATCCCAGTTCAAGTCATCATTAAGCAAATTAATCCAGTGTGTCTCGAGATTATTTTGGTTAGCAAACTCTAACCAATCAAACACTGAAAAAACATTTAGCGGTTGCATTACTATAACTGTTTCCAATTTTGCATTTGGTAATTGTTGTTGATAGTTCAGTATGTTCTGTTTTACTTCATCCCACTTGGCTGGATATCGTATGAATTCGTAATGATCTTCGGTGCCATCAACACTAAATCGTAATTCCAATTTTGGTATGTGCTTTAAGATTTCAATGTGTTTGGGATTTAGTATTGTGCCGTTTGTGGTTATTTTGAAATTCTCTATGCCGCTGGCTTGCACTTGTTCTAGTATGCGTATGCAATGTTTGGCATAGAAAAATTCTCCCCCGGCCACCGAAATGTATTTCAAATTTGGCAGTGTTTTGATTGCTTCGCACACGAGGTCTGTTTCATCAAAGTTTATAATTTCTGATATCAATCCCATACTTTTTTGTTCGGCACCAATGGCACTGCTGAATTTTGGACTGCACATGATGCAATTGAGATTGCATAAGTTTGATGGAAATATGTCTAGTTCTTGTATTGCTGTTTCAGCAAGATGGTCAACGTCGAAGTATCTATTTTTAAGTTGTCTAACACTGAGTTGTCCTGTTTCTTCAACCAGTTGACATGTAGAGCATCCAGGAGGCAAAGTATCTTGAGTCAACAGATGCTGTTGTAGTTCTTGCAACATATCTGACTCAAGGTATTCATTAAGATTGGTGTGGGTTGTTTTTTTATCCGGGTTGAACAAACAACACGGTCTAATTAGTGTTGAATTTTTGTTTTTGCCATCTTCAATTCTGACAGATGCAAACGGCATTATACAATATTTTTTCATGTGTTAGTATATACTTATCGGTACAAAAAGTCAAAAAGACAGGTACCTTTTTTAAGGGTACCTGCCATAAAACCCGGGCCGGAGCCAACCAATGCCCGGGGAAACTTTTAAAAGTTAATCTTTTGAGTTAACGGTGGTCTTAAACAAGATGCCACACAGGATACTGATACCCCAGGCCTGCAACCATGTGACTTCACTGACACCTGCTACCGCACCCACCAAACAACCGTTCCACAGCATGTACACAGGCCAGCTCAGTAAGAAACTCAGGAGCACAAGTCCTAGAAGAGCAACAACAATTGCACCAATCATAACTGTAAATTTTTCCATGTTAGGCTCCGTAGTATTCCATGCTCTTGACTGTAAAACCTGCTGCCTTTTGTTCGTCTGCTTCTTCTTGAGTGTCTACAGAGTACAGGTACAAGTCGCCATCCCAAATTTCGTACATATCAATCTCCAAACATCAAAATAATAAACGATAAGAGTAGTGCCCACCATAGATGTCCTAATATTAACAACATTAAGACACCTATCCAAGCCATATTAGGCAACCTTCATACAAGTTGTCTCTGCCAGGCGCTTCCAGTTCAACACACTCATCTTGCGCAAGTCTGCAATCTTCAGAGCCATACGCAGACTTACTTCACGCAAACGGTCCTTGTTAGTGTGCATGAACTCAATAATGTCGTCTTGCACAGCCTCTTCAAATTCGTAGTCTTGGAACAAAATACCATCTTTGGCAATTTGTTTAATACGCAACAACTTGTCACGCATTGTGTCCAGGGTCAAGTCCAGATAGTGACAGCGCGATTGCAATGCATCCAAGTGATCCCGCAATTTTTGCGACTTCATCTTGTCAAACTTCAAGTTGGTAATGAAGATTACACTACCTTTGAACTCGAAACGATCTGGAATACCTTCGCGGCGCAAGGCACTGCTCTCACTCAACCAGGAAATAGTACGCTTCTTGCCGGAGTCCAGAGCACCTTTAAGCAAGTTAAGGGCCACGTCGTCTAGTAAAATGCTGTCACAGTCGTCAAACACAATGACACAATTTGAGTCAGAATACTTGTAAAGTGTTTGATACAAACCAATTGGGGTGGCTGAGCCTTTGACAACTTCTGCACGAAGGCGCTTGCCTGCCAGCTTGTCAAACAAGCATGCCTTTTCAATTTCAGTTTCAACACCGTAACTTTTGCCCACGCCCGGAGGGCCGCTCACAATCATTGCACGGATGTCGCCGCTGACTGTGGCTTTGGTCATTTCTGTTAGAATTTCAAAACGCTCGCGAATACGAGTCATTGCATCCTCATCGGATTCAACAACAGGAGCGGGTTTTTCAAAATGTACGGTGTTGTCTGTAGTCATGCCGTTAGTATACTCTATATCTGAAATGTTGTCTACACTAATACGAACCGTATCAGGGCAGTTTGGGAAGATGCCATTATTTTTTACTGTAACATAGTTACCTTTGGCACCAGTTTGGAAACCGTTTACAAGAACAAATTCTTGGTTACGGACGGGTTTGTTACGGTAGGTACCGTTTACTATGCGGATTGCACTCATGGTTGGCTCCTTTTGTGTGCGGGTTTATCTTACTGTCTATGTGTATATTATAGCAAATGTTGATTTATTGGTCAACCGGGGCAAACATCCTTGCACCTTGCGCCGTAAAAACCCGGTATGCGTCCATGGTTCTTTGGGGCTGAGCCAGTGGATTTTTTTGGATAAATTGCAGGGTTTCCAACAAGGGCATACCCAGGAATTCTGCTTCTTTTTGTAAGTGTTTGATTGCTGTGGCTATTTGCATCTTGGCTCCTTTTTGTTAATCTATGCTATATTATAGCAAATTGGGAATATTTGGTCAACCGCGGAAAATGTGGCGTTTTTGCAACAAAAAGTAGTACTAAAAAGTATTACCGTTGGAAATCAACCAGACGCTTGACAAGAATTCCGTGTTCAGCGTCCATTTCCTCATGGCTGAGGTAGAAGTCCGTGGTGGGGTCATAATAGCGACCTTCTTTGGGATCGTAATATAACACCCGTCCTGATGCATACTTGAATGGGCCTTCTAGTCCGGCACGTGGACCATATTTTTGGCGCATCATGTCTGTTTCAAACTTGTCTGCAATAATCTTGTAGCCCATTTGGAACTCCTTTTTGCTTTGTATGCCACTATTGTAGCAAAATGGGAATTATTGGTCAAGTACTACAAAAGTACTACTTTTTTACTGCCACAGTTGTTGTATTACAGGTCCGGCTTCGTGTGGTTTAGGACGTCCATGAAATATCACCGCGGCCACGCCTGGTTGAATTACAACGCCAGAACCGGGTAGACGATGTTGTCGACGTTTGAAATCATAGCCGCCATCTAGACACTGCCAGCGATAGCTTTGAAAATATCGATCTTCAAAAAATCTTCGTTTGTTATGATCTATTGTGTGATTCAAAAAATCTTGGTCTCCTGGAAAACCTTTGATGTTTTCCAGCACAGATCCTGTGGTGAATTTGTCCCACACCCAGCTGTACCGATCTACATCAAACCACATCACACTGGAATTCATGGTATCAACTCGAGAATTATTTTGTAAATATCTAAAATCTCTAATGCACCAAAAATAGTCTGTGGACAATGATGTGATCCATGTGAGATCATTGATCAGCACTAGGTCAAGATCAAAATACAACAAGCGTCCAGAAAAATGTCCTGGATTAAACAACTGCATTTTGTACCACCAGGATTTTTTAGGGCCGCTGATTCCCCAGTCCTCCAAGATATGTTTGATCATGTGTGGTGGTACTGACCTGTCGTGTTCTGTATACACATGAAAGCGTATGCCGCCAGGCATCCAACGTGTGAGCATGTTATACAGTCGTTCCACATACTCCCAGTCATAACCAGTGCCATGAATAACACAGGCACAATCAATCACAGTAGAGTTGCTTATTGTGACTAATGGGTTTCTTTTTGATTCACGATGTGCTTGTCTAGCTGCACGATGTTGTTGCTTGAGTTCTCGATCGGTTTTCATTATAGCATCGGAGCATGGGTCCAATATTCAGGATAGTTTTTCAATACCGATTGTACTTCGTCAGGGTATGCAGTATCAATGGTTCGGGTGGTACACTTGTGATTGATTGCTGATATAGTGTCCAGGCGTTTGAATGCCTCGAGTATTTGGTCTGGATCTCTGTGCTGACTTTCGATACAACTACGAGCTTTGTTTTTTACCAATTCATCTGTGCCAATCCAGGTCCAGTGCCATCCCACTGGTTCTTTGAGTCCCACACAATGACTGCGGTCTTTGCGTTTGACGTTTTGTCCTTTGTACAATTCATGCGGGGTCACAAACATGCGCTTTCTGGCCGCCACACTGCCTTTCCAATTACGATCGGCTTTTTGATCAAAGCGATACATGTACATTTCAAATCCACAAGTCACTGCACGATCATGAGTGTTCATGAGATCAACAATAGCTGACCATTTGGTGGGGTCAATGATCTCATCAAGGTCGCCGTGAATAACAATGTCTTCATCACTGTACTGATTGATAGCCGGTTGAAGACCTTGTCGCATCATGGTTTCACAAATCAAATTGGTTTGGTCAGCAGCCAACTCCAGTGTAACAACCTGTATTCTGTCAGGATACTGTGCTTGATATCGTGCAAGATTTTCAGTGAGGTTGTAAGGCTTGGGTATGCCACTAAACGTTCTACTGGCTTCCAGCACTATCCAGCGGTCAACATAGTGGTTGGTAATTGCTAGATGTATATCCAGCATGTCAAACTCGTCGTTGAATAAAAATGTATCTATAATCATTAGAATTGAAATATTATTTGGTATTCATCGTGGATGGGATGATGATTTTTGGTTTCAAGATATTCCACGATAGCACGGCCTTTGCCTGTGCGAGCATGAGTAGCGGCCCAACGACTGTTGTCATCTATGGCCACAATGCATCCGGGCTTTAGGTAAGGTTCGATTGAGAGAAATTCATTGAGATGGTGCTGGGCGCTGTCTGCGTCATTGTGCCATTTGACATCCCAAGAATCTAAATAGTATAGATCCACTTGGTCTCGATCTGGCATGGCATCTAACCATGCCACACTGTCACTGCATGTGACCGTGAATCGATCACTGACAATGTGCGAACGTGCAATATCAACTGCCGCAGGATCAATGTCCACACTACGCATTTGCCCCCCGTGCCAGTCCACAAATTCTGTGAACAATGCCGCACTTTGTCCATCTTTCCAGTTGCCTGGATTTCTAAGAGTACCAGTTTCTACAATCACAAAGTTTTCTTCACGTTGACTCAACAACAGATCAAACATGATGTCAAATCCTGCCGCTCGTTTGTAAATGCCTTCAACCAGCAGCCGCTTGGCCCCACTGACGTTGGGATTTAACAAATCATAATATGTGTTGCGATAGTGGTCTTGCCAAGATGTAGTCATATGGTATTTAAATCATCTTGTTATTGTGCGTTTGGTTTTGTTACCAGCCAACAACGTCCTGATCTACGTACCTTTATATCCTGGGGTCGAAAGAAGTCCCAAACTGCCTGTTGCACTCCCGGATATCCTTTGGTATAATCATCCCCGGCAAACATAACACCTGGTCGCATTTTTGGCCACCAGGCTGTAAGATCGTTTGTTACTGCTTCGTAACTGTGTCCGGCATCCACATAACAAAAATCCACCGAATTATCTTCAAATTGGGCAGCGGCGTCCCAACTCATCATGTTCAACATGCGGATGTGATCAATAACCGGATCAACATTTTTACGGAAAATGTTCTGAAGATCTTGCACTATGGCCTGATCATATGCTATAGTAGTTTCACCCTTCCAGCTATCCACACAATAAAATTCACCTAGTTTTTTTCGATTCAGCAATTCAACCACACAATATGCCGCACTGCGACCGGTCCATGATCCCAGTTCAACCCAGGTGCCCGATTTGGGAAACTGATCCAATGCCATGTCCAGCATCACTGTGTTTTTGTGACTCATAAAGCCATTGATGTCTTGATAAAAATGCTCCATATTATATTTACCATTATATTAGCCTATAAATATTCATATGAAAATTGTACTTGTTACCGGTGGATTTGATCCACTACATTCCGGACATATCTCTTACCTCAATCACGCAGACCATCTAGGTGATCATGTGGTGGTAGGACTAAACTCAGATGCGTGGCTCACACGCAAAAAAGGCCGCCCGTTCATGCCCTGGCGTGAACGCATGGTTGTATTGGACAACCTACACATGGTTGGGGAAGTAATTGAATTCAACGACGATGACGGATCCAGCATTGATGCTATTCGCAAGGTCAAGGAAAAATATCCCAATGATGAAATCATCTTTGCCAACGGTGGAGATAGAACATCCAAAAACATTCCCGAACAGGTGTTCGACGATGTGGAGTTTGTGTTTGGAGTCGGAGGAGACGACAAAGCCAATTCCAGCTCATGGATCTTGGAAGAATGGAAATCACCCAAGACATCACGTGCCTGGGGGTACTATCGTGTGCTACACGAAGTGGGAAATCATGTCAAACTCAAAGAACTTACTGTGGCTCCCAAAACATGCTTGAGTATGCAACGGCACGAAAAACGTGCAGAGTTCTGGTTTGTAGCCGAAGGTGAAGCCACGGTGTATACTGTAGACCCACACTCAACTGATCGTGACTTAATGGCCAGTCCAGCACAGCATCAATCAACATGGATCAAGTTGAATGAATGGCATCAACTGTGTAACGAAACAGATCAACCACTACGACTAATCGAAATCCAGTACGGTGAAGATTGCGTAGAAGAGGATATCGAGCGCCGATGAAAGATATCATACCAATCTTTGTTGGCTATGATCCACGCGAAGCCATAGCATATCATACCTGTGTCAACAGCATTATTAGAAATGCAAGTCGTCCTGTGAGTATTGTGCCTGTAGCACTTAACCTGTTCAAAGACTACGACGAAACACACACTGACGGTAGTAATCACTTTATCTACACACGCTTCTTGGTACCGTATCTCATGGGGTTCTCTGGATCTGCTATTTTCATCGATGGCGATATGATTGTGCGTGGAGATATTGCCGAGCTGTGGGAGTTGAGAAACTCTTACATGGATGTACAAGTGGTCAAACATGACTACAAGACTCGCATGCCGGTAAAGTATCTAGGAGCAAAAAATGAAGACTATCCTCGAAAAAATTGGTCTAGTGTTATTCTGTGGAATTGCAATAGCTTTCCTAACAGGCGACTTACTCCCGAGTTCATCCAAAAATCCACAGGCAGTGAGCTCCACCGCTTCTCGTGGCTAGACGATGAGCGTGTTGGTGAACTACCTCAAGAATGGAATTGGTTGCCCGATGAATACGGGCCAAACCCTGACGCCAAGCTCTTACATTATACCTTGGGCACTCCATGCTTTCACGAATTTGCTGACACCCCTCAGGGCAGTGAGTGGCACCGAGAACGTATACTAACAGAGTACTGCCAACAAAGAGATATACTATGACCAATTTTATTTTTTTAAGCAAAGGCAACCAGGATGAGTACATCAACATGCTGGCCAAGAGTGCTGGGCAGGAACCCACTGACACAGACTTTTTTGACTACAAATATGATGTGACAATGGACGGAATGACTCCGGTCATGCGTGGCATCCTCAAGTACAAAATTATGAAAAAGTGCCTGGAAGACCACAAAGATTTTTACTATGTGGATTCTGGTTACGTGGGTAACAACATCAGTAAAACCAATAGGATGGGTAATAAACTGTATCATCGTATTGTGCGTAATGATTTACAACACAAAACAATTGTGCCAAGACCTGCCGACAGATGGCAAGCATTAGGTATTCAGTTGCAACCAAGAAAGTTTGGTAGAAAAATTATTGTGGCAGCGCCCGACGAAAAACCCTGCAGGTACTACGGCATTGATCAACAACAATGGGTTGAACAAACTGTTGCAGAAATAAAAAAATATACAGATCGTCCTGTTGAAGTTAGACAACGGGCGCCCAAACGTATTGACCGTGTGTCCACTGCACCGTTACATCAGGTGTTGGCCAATGACGTACATGCCTTGGTTACATTTAATAGTGTTGCGGCAGTGGAATCAATATTTGCCGGTGTGCCAGCATTCGTGTTGGCTCCCAGCCATGTGGCCGAACCAGTGGCCAGCAAGGACTTGAGTCGCATTGAAAGCCCAGTCTGGGCAGAGAAAGACACGCTGGATGCATGGTGCCACAGCATGGCTTATGGACAATATCACGTGAGAGAATTGCGTGATGGCACCGCTTTTAGAATGATGCAAGAACAATGAAAGTAGTAAGTTATTTGGCCACGTTGCCCAAAAAAGAACAGTACACATCTGCTGAGAGCCTGAAAGCCGCCACAGACAAACTCAACACTTTGAAATTCTTTATTCAAGGTGTGCAGGCCTGTGGCGACGAAGGTGTCATGGTTGACGACTTTAACTATGAGCCTAGTGATGTAGCAGTGATACTGGGTTGGGTGCATGAGCATGGTAAAAGTGCTCCACATCTACAACTAAGGCAAAAAATACTAGATGGACAACGAATCTACAATGGTCGCACAGTGATTGCCGACAGCAATCTTTTTCTGTACAAAGACAAAACCAATCCTGGTTACTGGTTACGTTACAGTTTTGATGGTATATTTCCCAACACAGGAGAGTACTGTGACTCCTCACCTGATCCCAGTCGCTGGGCGGCGGTACAACAAAATCTCAATGTGACTCTGCGACCATGGCGCACACAAGGCAACCACATCCTGTTGTGTTTACAACGTGACGGTGGCTGGAGCATGGGCGGGTTTGAAGTACTAGACTGGGCCATGAAGACCATCATGCAACTACGCAGGTACACCAAGAGACCCATTAGAATCAGAGCCCATCCAGGTGACAAACGTGCTAAAAAATACTGTGATCGACTGATGAAGTTATGTATTGGTCGCAGACTACTCAACATTGAACTCAGCACTCCTGATACTTCTCTAGAACACGATTTGAAAAATTGCTGGGCAGTGGTCAATCATAATTCAAGTCCTGCTGTAGGTGCGGCCATAGAAGGCATACCGATATTTGTAACAGATCCAGAACGTAGTCAAGCTCGAGAAATAGCAGAAACAAGAATTGACAAAATTGAAACTCCGTTCATGCCCGATCGAGATGCATGGGCACAACGGATCAGTCAATTTCACTGGAGCCATCATGAACTCAGAGATGGCACAGCATGGGCACACATGAGAAAGTTTGTGGAAAAATGATAGAAATTATAACCAGTTTTGATAAACGCTACTACGATCTTATTGGCAAAGATTGTGTGTCCAGCTTTTTGGAATTTTGGGATCCAGAATTTAGTCTCACCTGTTATACAGAAGGATTCCAGTTGGACCCACATGAGAGACTAAAGCAAATTGATTTCGATCATGAAGTTGATCCAGAGTATGCACTATTGCAAGCAGATACTGCCTATGGTGTACAGGTTAAAAAATTCAGCAAAAAAGCATTTAGCTTTATACATGCCATGTATCACAGCACCGCAGATTGGATCTTGTGGCTGGATGCAGATGTTGTTACAATGAAGTCGCCGCCGGCTCATGTGATATTGGACTGCATGCGGTCTGAAGACCTTGCCATGTACATGGGAGTAACCTACACTCAAGACAAGTCGGGTAACCCGGGTTCATGGCTTGTGCCCGAAACAGGTGTGTTTGCCGTAAACACTCAGCACGAAAAGTTTGAAGAATTCAGAAACGAATATCGTAGGCGCTATGTTGAACGCGACCATGCTGACCTGCGTAGATTCTACGACAACGATGTGTTTGGTGTTGCAATTAATCTTGCTGATGCACCGGTTTATGATTTGTGTGAGGGATTTGCCAAGCCTTACAAAACACCTTTGCCACACACAGTACTAGGTGAGTATCTCATACACTACAAGGCCAAGCACAGCAAGGCCGAATATCAAGCAGACCAATAACTTTCGCTTCGAGGCTGAATAAGATCCTTGGTCAGACTACGACCAGTTTCTTTGCGCTTGCCTTTGAGATGGTCAAGGTAAGCACCCCAGGCAGTGTTGATCAGCGGATGACCTTCGCCTTTGATCAATCCTGCACTCCAGTTTAATTGACGCCATTTAGGGTGTGCGGCTTGTACTTCGTTGCGAGTTTCGTCAAACACCCAGCAGTCGTTCCACTCACTCATGGTCATAAGGCGTCCCGAATCATAGGCCAACTGAAACTCTCGGAGCCACGTTAATGTGATATTATCACGCAGGTTCATACCATAAAGTCCACACTCGCTGAACTTGCGTTCACGACCTAGGTATGCCAGGCCAATCTTGGGCGGCATTTGACTGGTAATAAATTCTTTGGAAATAGGTGTGTGACACACCATGTCAGCATCCATCCAAAACAACACATCAGCGGCACAATTGGATGCACTGTGAAACACCGAATATGCTTTGTGGCTGAATCTAATTGCGTCCCAACGGAAACCTATACCCGGTGCTTTGCCTTTGCGATCCGCTGGGCCCGTAGCAACCAAGCCACGTGCTCTAGGATCACCGCCCCAGCGTTGCTTGAAGGTGACAATTTCTGGACTCACCGCATGTAAGTCTCTCACATGCAGATTGGGCGCACTCTGTGTAATTGTGCAATCTTCGGTATAAACGTATAAGTCAATTTCTTGGGGCCAGTTTTGCAAGAACGTGTCAATCATGCGACTAGCATAGCGTTCGTAACCGCTGGCATTGAATGTTGTGACAACTGCGTATTTCATCTGGGTATCCATATTGTATTACTCTTGCTCTTGACAGGGGCTGACTCATATGGGCCGCACAAATCATTGAGCCACTGTCTGTGTTGATCTTGTTGACCATTGTCCTCAATCAACAACCAAGGTCTATTACGTTTTATAGTGTCACGACTTCCGTCTAAAACTGCATTTTCAAAACCTTCAACATCGATCTTGATCCAGTCAACTGATTCAAAATTGAATCGATCCAGTGTGGTTAACTCTCCAGTGTGCTTTTCAAACTCTGGGTCGGGCACAAACTCAGCCACTTGTTTGGTGTGCCCACACTTGAGAGTTTGTAATTCAAATGTTGCTGTTTGATCTCGGTCACTGAGACCTAAATTATAGAGTTCCACATTGCTGTATGTTTCTAGATTTTTTTGCAAGACTTCAAAGTTTTTGAGTACTGGTTCAAAACATATCACATGTTCAAACTGTTCAGCACTGGGTCTAGCAAATATACCAATATTGGCACCAATATCAATCATCACACGCTTGCGAGGAATATTGTTGTACACATACCAACGATAACGATTTTGATAATGTACATCCACTACCTCCTGCAGTCGTTCACTAAAAAATCCATTTGGTGGCTCAGAAGAATACCACAGAGAGTTTATTTTATACATATATAACTATTTAACCCAATGAAAATCAGTCTATTTAATAATTTTGGTGCTAAGAATTCAGTGCCAATTTTTCAAGCCATTGCCCAAGGACTTGTGTCTCAAGGACACACGGTGGTTTATCATGACCTCACCGCCGACGTGGCTGTGATATGGAGTATGTTGTGGGCTGGACGCATGCGATCTAATCAAGAAGTTTACCACACATTCCGCCGGCAGGGCAAGCCAGTGATCGTTGCCGAAGTTGGAATGATACAACGCGGACAAACTTGGAAGATTGGTATCAACGGCACCGGTATACACAGTTACAATTTTGACAATCTCATTCCTAATCGTGCTGCCAGTTTAGATTTAAAATTACAACCCTGGCGCAACGGATCTAATATTGTGATTGCTATGCAACGACAAGATAGTGAGCAGTGGCACGGGCAACCACCAGTGAACCAATGGCTGGAATCAACTGTGGCAGAAATTAGAAAACACTCTGATCGACCCGTTGTGATTCGGTCACATCCAAGAAGCGGGTGCAACATACCTCCAGGGTGTTTGATTGATCGTCCACAATTTACTGCGGGCTCGTACGATGATTTTGATTTTAATCGTGTGTTAGAGTCGGCTCATTGCATAGTTAATTGGAATTCAGGGCCAGGATCACAAGCCTTGGTTGCAGGTGTTCCTGCGTTTGTTGGGCCAGATAGTTTGGCCAGCACTATTGCCAACTGGGACTTGTCACAAATAGAAAATCCTCCACGTCCTGATCGCAGTGTATGGCTAGAACAATTGGCGCACACTGAGTGGACTGTGAAAGAAATTAAAACAGGTTTGCCGTTTACATGCTTAGTCTTTTGAGATCAGCATCAACCATGTCACGTATCATGGTTTCAAAGTCAGTACGTGGCTTCCATCCTAGCTGTTCTCTAGCACGAGTACTATCACCACGTAGACTGTAAAGTTCTGCTGGACGTTTGAATCGTGGATCACTTTTTACTAGATGTTTCCATTCATGGATTCCTGCATGTTCAAATGCCACACGACACAAGTCACCGATGGTATGCTGTTGCCCAGTGGCAATCACATAGTCGCTGGCTTTTTCTTGTTGTAGCATCAACCACATGGCTTCCACAAAGTCACCGGCAAATCCCCAGTCTCTAGCACTGTCTAAATTGCCCAGTGTAACATCATCTGCTAGACCCAGTTTGATACGTGCCACTGCATCTGTAATCTTGCGTGTGACAAATTCACGACCACGCAAGGGCGATTCATGATTGAACAAGATACCTGAGCAAGCATACAAACTATAACTTTCACGAAAGTTTATGGTCATCCAATGTGAATACAACTTGCTCACCCCATATGGCGATCGAGGACGGAATGGCGTTGTTTCACCTTGCAGTCCTGGTTCCGTAGCATTGCCAAACATCTCTGATGTGGATGCTTGATAGAATCGAGCATTGGGATTGTGTTGGCGTATTGAGTTCAGCAAGTTCAATGTTCCCATACAATTTACTTCTGTAGTGAGTTTGTTCAATTCCCAACTGATGCCCACAAAACTCTGAGCCGCCAAGTTGTACACTTCTTGTGGCTTGACACTTTGCATGATGTGATTCATGTTGTTCTCATCAGTGATGTCACCTGTAATGAGTTCGATATCGTTTTCAATACCTAACCATTTGATATTTTCCAGATTGGGATTTGAATAGCGTTTGACCAGACCATAAACATGGTAGCCTTTATCAATCAAATATTTGGCAAGGTACGGGCCATCCTGGCCAGTCATGCCTGTAACAAAAGCAGTTTTTTTCATAATGATCCTTAAACTTGAATGTCTTCCATGCCGGCAGTTCGTAAACGAACCACATGGCCCATTTGCCACTGCTTGGTGTCTAGACCTTTGAGAATACCCAGCCAACGATTGCGTAAGAATGCCACTTCGTTAATGATTGTTTCATAATCAATCACTTCATCTTCACCATCCACATACTTTTCAGCATCTCTACTAGTTAGCGCACGGGCATAGGCTTCTAGATATTTTTGAAAGTGCTTTCTACGTATCTTACGCAGTTGGATATTGAGATAGTTTAAAACTGCCTCAATTTCTTGCAGTTGATTAAATCTGTGCTCAGTAATGCCAGGCAAGGCTGTGATATTTTTTTCAACAATGCCGTAGATTTTGCAGTCTTTTTTGGCATCATCAAGTTCACGCTCGTAGTGGCTGATAAAGTCAGGCAAGACATCTAAACTGGCAACTACACGACTATACCACATTTGTAAGTTCCTTTACTAACCAGGGAAATGTTTGTTTCCAATCTAAATTTCTTCTACGATCAATTTCGTCAAGGAATACTCTTAATTTTAACAACTCTTGATCGTTACGAGAATGAACATTGAACTCAGATTGTAATCCTTGCATCATGTTGTATGCTTGTTTATGCTGCCAAGTGTCATTGGGCATAACTGATAATATGCGCTCAAAATCTTTGTCAAAAAATCCTGCACCAAATATACCCGGGTACAATTGAGATATGTTTACGCATGCCATGAAGTAATGCCCAATCGTTCTATCTTTTCTTTGTTGATTAACATAGTCAATCAACTCTGGCATAGATTTTATACCTATTCCTGTTATAGTTTGATTTATATTGAGCACTATCCATTTTTGTTTTGCGATATACTCAAAATTTTGTTTCCAGGCCACTAGGTCAATACCATAACGTATGTATTCTTGTTCCTGACCCCAACAATCAATGCTACATGTAAGATCAAATCGTTTGATTCTTTTTGTTGTAATCAACCGTCGCACACGCTCAACAAAGTTTTGAAGTTTGTTTGCAGGTACTTTTAGATTAGAGACAATGTTAAATTCAAGTTCAGGGTTGTGATGTGTTTCTAAAAATTTCAAACATGTTTCAAATTGTGGTTGAAAAAACGGTTCGCCGCCTAACAAATGAAATCGTCTTAGGCTTTGATAGTTTTCCTCCATCCAGTGCCAAAACGCATCTGATATCTTTTTATGTTCAGGATGTCGTACACTGGTATTTTTAATTTCAATACCATTGGATGCAAAGTCTCCAAATTTTATATTTTCCTGTTGTATGCGACTGCTGAATCCATCCCAGCAATAAACACAACTCATATTACAAACATTATCAAGATATACTTCTAGAATTCGTGGAGTCACATGAGTCGCCGTGAGATCAACATCTAGTTCGGGTGGAACTAAATTTGGAATTTGTAAATGAAATTGGCGGTCGCTTTGTCCTCCAGATTTTTCAATGTTTTGACAATACTCACACCCCCCTGTCGGCCATTGTCCTTCCAACATCATTTTCCGATCTTGAAGTTTTTTTTCTGTGTTGTGAAAACTATCAAAATTGTCTGGATCGATTATGCTGGTTCCAACTCTATGACACGAGTTGGTAGCACCACTATATAATTGTATGGTGCTCCAGGTCCATTTCAACTGACATGCAGTATCAGTTTTGATAGGAAAAAACTTATCGGACATTAATTTTCCCAGTCTTCGTCTTCTTCCTCGTCTTCTTCTTCCTCATCATCGGCATCTTCCACTGTATAGTCTTTGTCGTTGTCAAGATATGCAGTCAATGCACGTTTGATGTCTGCGTCGCCTTTAAAGGCATTGCGAATATCTTCCACGTCTGAATCATTGTCCATCAAGATCTGTATCACAGTTTCGGCGGCTTCGTCACGGTCCACTGTGTTTACAAAACGCTTGAGTTCTCCCCAAATTTCACTGGCTATTGTTTCACTCATCTGCTGTTTCCTCCGGAGTACTTACCTCTGCCTTCTGATTTGCAAAGTCTTTCATAACAGTATCGAGACAATTGTCGTCATTGCGTTCCCATGCCTTACGAAACTTCTTGATAATCTCTCCAGCACTTGTGGTAAACACCAAACTATTACCTTCTTTCTTGAGCATGGCTTTCTTCTCAATCAAGTCGGTTAGTCCCGAGTAAGGACTCATTCCAGTTTCGTAAGGAATTTTAACTTGTACACCTTCAAAGGGTTTAGCGTAGCGAGTTTTCATTACCTTGCATGCAGCACGAATGCCCATAACATCGGTAATCTTGTTACCGTCTTCATCTTCTTTGAGTTTGAGTTTTTTCATGGCAACAACAATCGAACTTGCATAAACAAACCCTTGACCACCCGAGATTTTATCATCAGGATCAAACATGTCTTGACTAGCGTATGTGTGGTTGGTACAAACTAAACCTACATTGTAACTGCCAAACATGTTTACACAGTTACGAACCAATGCAGTAAGTGCTTTGGGTTTACGACCCATGTCACCTTTCATATCACCCGCATCAAACTGATTAACGTCAGTAGGGGTAAGCAACATGCCCAGTGAGTCAATAACAAACAACACCTTTGGACGTTCGCCGTCAGGTAATGCTTTGTAATCACTCATGAATGTTGAAATTGTTTTAGCAACATCATCAATCATGGCCATTGACAATTTCAACAACTTGGTGTCGCTAGTGTCTACCCCAAGATCATGCAACCATTTTTCATCTAGTGCATTTTCTGAATCAATCAGCACCACATAGATGCCTTGCTCCTGTGCGTTCTTAATAATGTTCCCAGAACAAATATAGCTTTTACCAGCACCCGATTCGCCAGCAAATACAGTAACTTTGCCCAATGGTACGCCGCGAGTGAAGTCTCCGCTGATCAAATAGTTCAAGGCGTAGTTGCCTGTTGAGATCCAGTCTGTTGGATCGTTAAATCCGATACTAAGACCATCAATGCTCTTAGTGATTTCCTTGCGGAACTTGCTTACGTCAAATGGTTTTCCCATGTTTACTCCAATGTAATAAAATTATTTTCTATCAGTGAATTCTTATAGAACAACTGTCTGTATTGTAACAGGTTTTCATCTAGTTTGTCAAAGTTTGCCAGTGGCATTCGGCTACCCACACAAGGCAAACCGTGTTGATTACACCATTGTTGATATTCTGCTGGTGGCTCATATGTTTGGTGCCGTGTCACGTGTAGTTGTAATGTTGTGTATAATTCTGAAAAATTATTCAAATCAGTATCTATTGTTGTATCGTTGTTTTGCCATTTTTGCCAAGTTGATCTGCCAAGATTGTTGTAAGTAATAGATATGTTATACACCCCAAATCCCAATATATCTGTGCCAAAATGATTGAGCATTGAGTACGTGGGGTCAGGAGAAACTGCTTCAAGATTCAAAGTAGACTCTTCGATGGCATGTATCAACTTGTTGATTGCGTTTAAGTCTCCCGGAAACACACGATCTGCAACACTAGCGATATTGGGAAAACGTTGATGTAGTTTGACCCATTGGCTGTGTAGACGATTAAGATCATCTTGATTGCTTGAGTCAAACTCTATATCAAAATCTGTCAAATGCAACCGACTTCGAACAAAAGATTGTATGCGATCAAACCGTTGTTGTAATTCTTGACTCAGAGAGGCATACCGTAGGTTCGACACTGTGTATTGATTTAGAGCACGAGAATTAAGTTGCTCTACGAAATATTCGTAAACACTGTGATCGATCACCGCAAGTTCTATAACATCATGAGTTTGAGTCCAGCGCAGTCTTGGCATACAATGAAAACAAGGCCCGTAGGCCTTGTTCAATTACTTTTGCTGTCTAGCGCGAATCATAGCCAAGATGTCTTCGGCCTTACCAGTTGCAGCAGGTTTTGCCACAGGAGCGGTTGGTGCCGGTGCATCTTCGTCATCAAAGTTGCTGACAGGAGCCGCTACTTTGAGTGCTGGCTTTGCTGCCACTTCGTGAACATCACCATGGCCATCCACTGTGACTGCTGGAGCAGATCCGCCGGCAGGTGCTTGTACACCAGCAGGACGGAAGTATTGACCCCAACGCTCTGTGTCGTATGGCTGGCCATCAACTGATGCTTCAAACATCTCTTTGATAACCTTCAACTCAACATCAGTTGGCTTCTTGGGCAAGAATGTGCTCAAGTCAAACAGCCCGTGTGCATCAACTGCGGCTTGTTCTGCTTCGGTCAGAGCTGACTCTTTACGTGCCCACTTTGACCCATTGTAGTCAGCAAATCCGCCTTTGGCACCTTTGCTAACACGGAAGTCTAGACCACGCAAGTAGTCTGTTGGCAATTCTTCCAGTTCAGGATCCATCAAGGCTCCTTTAATAGTTGTGAAGATTTGTGGGCCAATGATGAATCGGCGAATTGGATTCTCAGGTGACTTGTCATCGTTCAGGGGGTTCTCACGCACAAAGCCTTGGAAAATGTAACTGCGTTTTTTCCAATACTTACGACCCATGTCTTCAAGGCTCTTGTCCTTGAACCATGTGCGTACTTCTGCCAGGATTGGGCAGGCTTCGTTCCACATTTCCACGCAAGGTACTTGTACCATAACTTGCTTGGATTCCATCTCTCCTTTGACGCCATTGAAGGGCAAACGAATCATTGCTCGTTCTTGCCAGAAGAATGTGTTTTTTGTGTTACCGTCTGGGAGGAAGCGTAGTGTGGCCGACTGGCCTTCTTCCATGTTCCAATGTGGGTAAATTGAATTGTCCCCACCGGTGGATTGCCCACCTTGTTTTGATTCTGCCGCTTGTAAACGTGCGCGAATATCTGCTAATGATGCCATATTGTGTTGCCTTTCTTGTGCGTTAATATGATTTTAAAATTTAAGTCTTGCTTAAATGCTGCCTACAAGGTTATTTTAACACAGCCTGTCTGTGTTTCCTACCAGTACGGTAAGGAATCTTGCCTAACTTGTTGTTTACGGAAGTGTGCGCTACTACGCACACTTCTTTTGTATGTTTATTTATGTTATTTGATCAAAGCCAAGGATTTTATTCTTGCCAGCACAGCATCGCCTTCGCCAATAACAGGAGCCATACCGCCTGCTACTGTGCCCATTTCATACATGCCGCCACATTCGGCTAGGCCGTGTTCCGGGCAATATTCGCCTTCCATGGTGCTGTTGCAAGATCCTTCATGGACCGCAGGGGCGTCAAATCCGCTCATGACTTCAAATGTGTTGAGCACGTCGGCTTCGGGCATGATCATGCCGCTGTTGCTTTCCGTAACGCCAAGTTCATCTGCCAGGCGATCGCTGATCCAGTTGTAAGGATCGCCAGTACGTGCTTTCATTGTGCCATAAGGCATTTCACCATTGTCACTGTAGTAGTCATACAAGGCATGATACAGGTCATCATCAAGGTCACCGTTGGCTTCAAAGTTTTTGACTTCGTGTTTGAAACGACCCAGAATGTGTTGTAATGTTTCGCCAGATTCGTCAAGGATGGCCTCAGCAAGTCCTGCTGATTTACGCATGGCGTTGAGTGATTCTCTTACTTGTGCATCTGGCACAGGATTAGGTGGTACACCTGCGGCCACAGGAGCAGTTGCACCTGTTTGTGGTTCAGCAGGATTGCCTGGTGCTGTAGGCTCGGGCAATTCGATACCCAGTTCGGCCAGTCGGTTCATGACTTCTGTGTCGTTCCAGCAGTTGGCTCTGGGATCTTGATCAGCAAGAGCATGCAGTCGATCAAACAGTTCATCGTCACCCACCAAGTCATACAGTTGCTCTGTTGCATTGGTAGCATCAGGACCAACGATGAGTTCTTTGGTCATGAGTGTTTTGAGTTTGTCCAATTGCTCAGGAGTTTCTGGCAGGGTCCATGTGCCTTCTGCTAGATTGTTAATCCAGTTTTCAAAAATATCTGCTTCTTTCATATCTTGTCCTCTTTGCTGAATCTTGGCCAGCAGTGGTAATGCCGCTTCAATACGGCTGTCTATACTCTGTTCAATAAACAGAGTCTTGATGTTGTCAACAACACCTTCTTGTTCGTTAATGGTGGCTGGATGCCACGATTCGAAATACTTGGCGTAGCCACGGCCTGAGGCCATGTGCTTGAGATTTTCACGTAAGGTTTGATAGTAGACTTGTGCTTCTGTTACTAGTTCTTGTGTGACACCTTCCAAGATACGATTGGCACTTGCTCTATTGAACCGGCTTAACACAGCAATTTCGGTTACTGTTTCTGAGATGTGACATCCACGAATGTCATAGGGCTTGCCGCCTTGGCGCACATGTTCCAACATGGCTCTAGCACCTGACAGGCTCTTGAAACCCAGTTTGAACTTTTCACCTTCGGCAGTTTCAATAAACATCCGATCAATGTGACGATAACGTGCGTCACCTTCTCCCAAGGGCTGACTGTGTACTATTTGCAGTCGGGCTTGAGTAGGCTCGCCTGCGTAACTGACTTTCCGAGTACCGTAGTAACCTTCAAACAGGCCCTCTTGAATGGCAGCCATACCTTGCATGGTGTGTTTGAGTTGGCTAATGTCTTGTATGCTGTGTGTCCAGCGATTGCTGGTGGCTTTCTGATTAAGGTGCTGTAAGAAGTCAAAAAACTCTGACTTGTCATCACCTTCCATGGTACGTCCTAAATTGTCCCCGTACATGATCTTCATTTCGTTATCACTGTCTAACACAATAACCATTGTGCCGTAGTTCTTGCCTGCACCAGAAATGTAATCAAATGTAAATGTTTTGGCATCTTCTGCATTGGAGGGCTTGCCCATTCGGTCCAGCATTTCGGGGTGGAAATTGCGGGTGGCCAGCAGGTCCAGCAGTTGTTGTGATATAGTGTTCGTTGTTGCCATGGTAGTATATTTAGCGCATCATTGCAATGAATGGGAATGGTTCAATTATGTTGTCTGTGTGGTCTTTTAAATAGGAATTTAGGTCTGCATGATAAGATTGTAGCAACATCAACATTCTAGTAGCCAGCAGGCCAGCCATCACAAGATCGTCTGTTTCTCCAGGTTTGGCTGCGTAACTAGAGCCAGCAGCCACAAATGTTTTTAGTTCAGTTATCAGAGGTTTTGAGTAGACCTTCATACGCCCAGATTCTATTAGAATTTTGAACTTGTTACAGGCCACAATTTTGCTCTTGTTGGTAGTGGTAAATCCCTTGCGAATTCTGCGGCCGCCAGTGCCCTGCACTGAATTATCGCTGAGGAAATATCCCGGGATATTTTCTTCTCCGTATTCAGCAATGGAGATCAAGGCGGCTTCGCCTAGGGTATTGTTTTCCACTGAGTAGTATATCTTCTTCTCATCTTTAACCACTGAATGTATTTCTTTGATGATGTCTGCTAAGATTTTAATCTGCGTGGGCACATCAGTTTTGTTATGACGCCACTCGGCCACCTGTTCGGTTGTTTCTGCTTCAAACACTTGTATGGCCGAGGGATCACCACCTGTACCCAGGCTTGGGTCAAGTGCCACAATGTACATCTTGTCTCGATCTATGGGACGATACCAACGTACTTGCCCAGTCTTGTGTGTGGGTTCTACACCCTCTAATTCTAACAACTTGATAGGAGCAATCAATGTTTCGTCATTGATAACAAAGTCACAGTCCATTTCACGACGGAAACGTTCGTCGCCCAGTTGACTACGTTGTTCTTCTGCCCATGCATCATCACGATCTGGATGCTCGCGCCAGAAAGCACGAAACGCTTTGAAGCCGTTGATACCCAGGCCATTGGGTCTTGGATTGCCAAATTCGTCTTCAATCTTGTTGGCACCTTTCCAGATGTAAGCAAACTGATCTTCATCTGAGTTGGGAGTACTTGTGATAATTGCTTTACCACCTGTTGACAGTGTGGGTGTGATAGATGTCCAAAACTCTTTGGCAATTGTGGGTCTCACAAATGCAAACTCGTCCAGGTACAGCAAGGTAATACTCATACCACGACCGGTATTTTCGGTTGTTGTTTGACTAACAATACGTGATCCATTGTCAAACTCCAGCGAACCTTTGTTGTAGCTGGTAGCACCTGCTCTAATATGATTGGGGCATAGTTCGTAGGCATAACGAATACGTTGCATGATCTCTTGTGCGCCCAGATATTTGTGTGCGGCAATAAGAATAGTAGCATCAGGTATAAACATAGCATACCACAACAGGTAACCAGCGGCCGACGTTGACTTGCCTGTTTGTCGGGGCATCAAACTGATTGAAAAACGATTGGTGTGATAGTTTGCAATCAGTCGCTGTTGATATTCAAATGCATGATACAACATCTTGCCACGAACCGGATGTTGTATATGGAAAAAGTTGTCCATGAAGTACATGGGTCCGGTCACAGGATCAGCGCACCGAGCAAAGTCTTCAAGTTCTTGTTCAGAGAATGTTTCCTTACGGTGCGGTGCTTTGACCAGCACCGTGTCAAGCGTGTTTTTTGCGCCAATCATCTAGTATTATTCCTGCTAATCTTTCATGCCCCATGGGCCCAGCATGCATGCGATCTCTTGCATAACCAACATCTTCTCTAGACCAGGCCATATGATCATTTGCATCATATATCTGGCACGGTATATTTAAGTCATTGCACAAGGCACCTATTGCCAGTTTATTTTTCTTGTGGTTCAATCGTGAATTTTCATCGTTGTTGTACCAGTGTTTTAAAAATCCATCATAATCACCATGGTTGTGTGCTATCTCATTGGCGGGCATGAATACTTCTGCTGGTTGTACTTTGGAATCCAGCAGTAGTTCAAAACGTGTGGCAGGCGGAGCTAACATAAACACCGCTTTGGGTTTTAATTTTGGTATCCAGTATTCTGCCATTCTAAAACATGTATCGGCACTGTTGCCTCCCCAGGCCAAGTTATAAACTTTTTTTCCTAGAGCTTGTCCTATCAAGGCGGGCCAGACTGACTGTATGGGCAACCCAATACCAATGGTAAAACTACAGCCCAGAGCCACAATACAATCTTGGCCGGGTTCAAACTCATCGCTTCTGAATCCATGACTATTGATATGGTATGTGATTGCGCCTGGCTCAAGCCAGCCATGTGATAGAAAATACTCACGGTACTCATCCACTGCACATAACTTTTCAAAATTTTCTTTTGAATCTGTAGGCAAAAAATCAACCTGTCGGCCGGCCATGTGTACACCAAAGTGCCATGGTGGGTTTTCATATGCTGTTAACATTGTATCATCCTTGCAAGTTCCGGCCATAGGTCCTGGAACTTTTGTGTTTTGTTTAATTTCTTTTCCGTATCCAAAGTCCATGCAAAAACATTGTGTGGAGAAGAGCGTGATGTTTCTCCCCACAATGGAGAGAAGCGTTTGTTATCAACAATGTAACTGGGGTTTTCCAAAGTTAATTTATATCCCTCTAAGGCAGCTATACCAAGTTCAGGGTGTGCGTTATACTTGGCAACCACACCGTCAATCGCTTCTACGGCACGTTGTCTTACTGATGCTGAATGTCTTCTGACGTCAAGTTCTTCAGGAAAATTAAGTTCGCACCAGTAAATATCTAAATTTTCTGCCACGCAAAAATCATAGTATTCCATGAGATCCCAGGCACAGTATATTGAATAGGCAGGGTGGGCCTGCACACGCTGGCCATCTGCTTTCATCTGACGTATATTTTGAACAAACAGTTCCCACTTGGCGTTGTGTCTAACATATTCAAATTTTTCTTTGTTGGCATTATCAAAACTAATCATCCAGGACACATGTGGCCAGGCCTTGAGCTTTTGATAGATTGGGTTGGTTGTTATGTCCATGCTGAGATTGGTAGTGACCATGACATTGACTTTGTTAGGATCAAGATAATCCAAGAACTCGCCAAGACCTTTTTGCAACAGCGGTTCGCCGCCACCAAGACTCAGACCTTGTATGTTATGTCCTTGAGTTTTTGCTAGTTTGATCAAGTCTTGATGTTCATTCTTAACATGATTAATGGGAATTTTATTAATGCTTTGCCATGCTGTGCTGGTTTCATCATTGCAATACACACAGGCTAGGTTACACAAATTGCTCCAGTTGACCACAAGATGTTCTAGTTTGAAAAAATCCAAACTGTTATCAATTGCTGCCAGGGTATCTGCTTCAGCACGGCGCACAGTTCTTCCGCTGACACCGGTAGTATCTTCAAGTCGCTTGCACCAGTTACAGCCTTCGTACCATTCGCCTTGCGCCATGGCTGACTTCATCTTGGTCCACTCTGCACCAGATATCACTTGTTGAATTGAGACTTCCTTGATATTGCCAATTGTTTTTGTACCATGAAAACACGGAAGAACACGACCTGCTTGATCAATATTCAAACTGGTCCATGGTGCTGAACAAAATGTAGGACTGGCGGTTATCTGCACAGGAATTCCAGTTCGGGCCATAGTCGCACAAACTCTCCTGCCTTGTCCGGGTGGTACCGGTGTTCAATATCATAAATGTGTTTCCAGAACGCAATGTCAATGTCAGACACTTTGACAATGTCCCGGCGGTCTGCATAAGTTTTCAGTGCTTGATCAAAGAACACACGTTCAGATTCTGTCACAAGATTGTTGGCATACAAGTATTCAATTTCTGATGATGCAAGTTCAGCAACGCCAGCACCGTGAGTAAATGGATCCAGATGCTTGGGCTGAAACAAGTTCTGCCACAAGATGGTTGTGTCTGTGTCTCGAGCAAACTCTTTTAGTTCACGTAGGCGTGTGGCATTGTAGATGTTGTACACAGCATGTATGCCGCCCCAGTGACCATTGTTTTTCATCAAGTCTTTGACCACGGCTAGATTATTTTCTAGTGTTGCCCAAGATCCACCGTAGCGAACGTATTCAAAACGTTCACCCACGTTGTCAAAGCTCATTGACCAGCCAACTCGTTTACGCTGTGCCAGCTTCCGGAAGATTTTGTTTTTTTCTAAGTCAACATTCATGTTGGTGATCAAGGTAACAATAGCTGTGTCTGGTATGACATCTAACAGTCGTTCGTTCTCTGGCAACAACAAGGGTTCACCGCCTACTAGGGCCACTTCATGTATGTGCGCATGATGTTGTTCAATGAAGTCACACACCTGTTCGTAGTAAGGGCGAGAGCCTGACTTGAAAGGTACTTGCTTGAGTGCGGCCCATTTTGAACTGGCACTGGGATCACAATAATTGCAACTTAGGTTACAGGTGGTGTTCCAGCGTACATCCACAATCACAGGATAGTGATATTGATCTCCGGCTGTGGCGTAATCAAAGTTGGGATTTACATTGTTGTGCCATTGGCGTTCTGAGTCTGCACCAAAGCGTTCTGCTTGCACACAGTTTGAGCAGTATTCATGTGCTTGACCCTGTGCCAGGCTGGCTCGCACTTTGGTCATGACTGAGTTGTTGAGAATTTCGGTTATTGAATTTGAATTGAGGTTGCCCAGCATGTTGGGGTTGCCAGCACAGCATGTTTTAACATCGCCTCGGGGATTGATGTGTAGTCCACGCCAGGGCGCTGCACAGTAGAAATTGCTCATGCAGTATTTACATGCTCAATTTTGCGATGGTATCTTTTATACCGGACTATAGGGATTACGATGTCTATCGTATCCGTCGTCTTCAGGTAGTACAGGATATGGGTTATTCTGCATTGCGACCACACTTGTTTCTTTTGGCATTGGTTAGCGCACCAAAGTCTACTGGCCATTCTTGACCAGGTTGTACTTCCACAACACCTGCAGGAAACTTATAGTCTACGCCGGCTACTTTTTCTATTTCTGCAATGGGCTTGCGGAACACAGTCAAGTTGTTGCCTAAATTAACATATGGTTTGGTATGCGGAAATACCCAACCTGCAGCCTGCTTGGTTGCGTTGTTGATCACAATCTTGTAGAAACCATGTGGTACAATAACTCCGTTGCCGATGAACTCATCGCCCTGTCCATACAATGCACCTACATAAATTGTGTAGGGTTGATTGGTTTGAACTGCCCACCCACGTACTGCTGTTTCTAACAGTTTCCAGATACCGCGATTGAGTGATCCATGTTGTGGATACATGTTGGTCATTAGAAATGACTCGTATTCTACTTGTGCTGACCATGACAAGTCACCATCAGGAGCGGCATGTCCTTTGTCATATCCTGTACCAGCATAATCATCTGGTCTAGCGCCTGTACCGTTTAAACTAGCATCAGCAACAAAGGCATTTGTTCTAGGAAAGCATCCTAGTGCGTTTTGTGGTAGCAATGTGTATGCTACATAAGCAGGAATCTTAACAGGAGCATCATATGCCACTAGATATGCTTCGCGACATATGGCCTGCACCGGACGCTTGACTGCGGCAAATCCATACGGTGAGTGTACTGCACAGGCTTGTACAGGGTTAGGTGCTCGTTGGTCCCAGGCGTGTGCTAAGTTAACGGCTGTGAGCAACAGCACAAAGATGATTTTTTTCATCCAGTATTTATTAAATGTCAAACTGCTGTAAACGTTGTGTCTAAAGGAATTAATGTAATTGCTGTTGATATCTTATCGCAGGTACCATACTGAAATACTGGCCCAGTATACAATACTGTGTTAGTAGCAGTACCGTTGATGGCACGATTAGTTGCCTGGGCGGCTGGTATGTTAAAGGTACACACACCAAACTGCATACTTGCAGTACCACTCATTGTAACCCCATATGTATTTGCGGCTGTACTGGTATTATTAAAGATACAGGTACCCATGCCCCATTGTACTGTTCCACTTAATGTAACAACAGCACCAGTATTAGCATCAATAGTACTATTCAACATAGTTCCAGTTGAATCGTTAGCTTGGTTCAATACTTGCCCAGCGCCATTTGTCTCAAGATTTTCAATTTTACAGTATCCACGCTGAATATCAATAAGATAAGTTGAACCAGCTTCTCTAGCCATAGTACAACCAAGCAGTTCTACTCTACTGGCAGTACCTGTGTTGTTTGCATATACGCAGGATTTACTACCGTTCCCTTGGTATACATAGGTATCTTCCATATAAACTTTACAAGGATTAGAACCAGTTAATTCAATACCATGATAAGCGCCAGAAGGAAGAATAGAGATGTTAAACAACCCAAACCTATTGACGTTTATAGCATTTGCGCCAGAGTCTGCAGGAGTAATAGTAACATGTCCGTTTATCCAAACAGGTACATGCCCAGCATCTGGGGTATCGCCGATAATGAAAATATTACCACGAGTCAGCACCACATTTTCTGTAGTTGAATTCCTTACAACAATAAACTGAGGGTTTTGCACAAGGCTACCTGAAATACTGATTACCAAACTGCCGTCAGCAATCCTTGCTTCAATATAGGCCAGTGCGGCTGTGATTGAAAGGAATGGTGTTTCGGCAGCGCCAGTTGGTGTATAATAGTCGGTGCGGCCTGCGTCTACATAAAATGTTCCGCCTGATATGCCGCCGTTGCTTGTGCCGCCACCTACTAGGTTGATATTGCCATTGGTATTACCTACGTACAAGTCAAATGTTAACATGTCCACAACCAACTCACCTGGACGAGCAACGCCATTGTAATTTTGTACAGTTGTCTGTGCGTTGTCCTTCATAACAGCACGGCTTATGCCCGTGATGTCTGAGTACGGTGGGGGTGGATTGGCCATAATATTCCTACTTGTTAGGAGTATTTAGCTATTGTTTCAATACCCCTTGAAGGGCTTTACTGGGCTGGTATGATTTACTGATGCAGGTTCTAGGCTGTTGGGAGTGCTTATTTGTACTTTTTTAGCAGGCAAGCCGGCCATTTTTAATGCTTGATCAATCACTGGCTCTACTGAGGCGTTAAATCCAGCAACCACTGCGTCTTCACCAAATGCGGCTTCTGCTGACCAGGCGGGTAACTTATCTGTAAGGCCGTCTGTTCCTGCATCACTTCTGGCACGAGCCATGGCCACACCCAAGCGATATATTTGATAAGGGTCGCTGGACTGTACTCCAGGCAACACAAACACATGATTCATTGGATCTGCCAGTTCTGGAGGCAATTTTTCTTGTTCAGTGATAAACTCGCGAGCTCTCATCAGTAGCCTTTGAACGCTTCGATAGGGCTTGTGGTGTTTACTGCTGGATGTTCTCCACTGTGCAAGTCGCCGTGATTTAGGTCTTCATAATCTGCTCCGGCAGCTTTGTATGCTTGTATAAGCATTCGCTGTTCAACTTCAGTATACGGACTTGCTGTGCGTTTTTTTCCTGCCCAGCTTTTGCCATCCATGTCAATGGCTTTGCCAGATCCGTCGGCCATGGCCACTGCCATCATCACACGGTTGAGAGTATAGTCACTGTTGGCTTTTTCACTGTCGCTAAACACATTCAGGCCCACTGTGGCGCTTTGATTGCGAGTGCTCAATGTTCCCTGACGCATTTCAGTAACAAACTCTTTGGCTCGCATTAGGCAGCACCCACACCCTTAACACTGGATACCGCAGAAGTTGCTGTGCCAATTGCAGTGGCACTAAAAGCAGTACCAGTTACAATATTGAGATAGTTACCAGCACCAACATAGTATTGTTGAACTGAGTTGCCAGGAACAACAACAGCATTGGCATAAAGATTGCCAACGTCAGTGGTCATTGTGGCATTGGCCACAACGCCATTGGCTTGAACATAAGTCAATTGAACAGCACTAACCTGAAAAGTCACGTTGGCCACAGTCGTAGCAATTTCTACTTTGTCAGTTGTCCATGCTGTATTACTTACAGAGTTTACAACTTGAATTGCAGCCATTATTTCTTATCCTCGGGTGGGATAGCAACCACTGGCTGAAACAACTCGCGTGTTTGATATAACACGCCTGGAATTTCAACTGGCTGTTGCTTGTAACCCTGTGTTGCAGGGCTATGAGGATTGATCACTGGTGGTGTTGTCAACACTGATTCATTTAGTTTTTTGGTCATATTAAACTCCGTATTGGCCTTTGTATGCTTTCCAAAGATTTGCAGTAGATGCAAGGATACCTTCATCTACTTTTTTATCTTCTTTGTCTTGTAGAGCTTTTTCAATGGTTTCTTTTTCGTCGCCATCGTTGTCAACATCAGGAAAGTCAGGCTTCTTGGCTTCTCGGATACCAGCAATGTCACGGATACGTTGCAAATCTGCTTCGTATGTGATCTGACGTTCTTCTTGATCAGCAAGTACCGGAATTGTTGATTGTCCAGTTGACTTTGGTTTGTTCAACCCGCCCGAATATTCAAGATTGTCTTGTGCAGTTTCTTGATTTGTTGGCCAATCAGGTTGATTGTCGCTTACTGATACAGCGGCTTCGTCAACTTCGTCACAGCTACAGTCGCTAGAACCACATGCAGGGCACTCTTCAGCGCCTTCAACATGGTCGTGTTGTGCTTTACGTAATTCTGCCGCTAGGTCTTCTGCGCCTTCTGCATCCATAGTACCATTGATTTCAATAGCACCTGGATGGTCTAAGTCAGCGCCGCCTTCAACGTTTGGGTAGTCACCGCCACCTAAACCGGCCATCTTCAACAGTTGACCCAATTTCAATGCGTCATCATCTGTGGCAGTAACAGTCAAACTCTTGCTTGGGCCACCGTTAGCATCTGTGTTCATGCTCATGTTTACATTCATGCCTTCACTGATCATGCCTTCTAGTTCACGATTTAGTGAATCATAAATGCCTTTGCCGTAGCTAAACCCACTGCTTGCAGTTGGAGTGCCTGTACCGCCTTGTTCTTCAGTCTTCTCTTTTTTCTTTTTAGGAGTATCGTCTTTTTTAGCTTCTGGCTTTTTCTTTTCAGGTAAGCCTTTGTGCTTGGTACTTGCAAAATCTTCTGCATCACTCTTCTTCATTGTCTTGGCAACTTTGCCAACTTCTTTTGATGCTGGCTTTTCGCCTTTTTGTGCGGAATGTACCATGCCCATAAAGCGTTGTTGTTTTTTGCTAGTTGCTTTTTCATCAAGCTCTTCTCCGCCGTCCATGGTGACAGTATAGCCGGCTTTCTTTAAAATAGCTTTGGCCTTGGCAATATTTGGATTCTCGTCGTGACTGGCTTCTTTGTTCATTAACTTAGACCGGCCGCTTGGTCCTTTGGCACCAATAGCACCCTTGGTACCCTTTGGACGACCACGGCCGCGCTTTTCACCGTCTGCTGGACCATCATCATCAGCGCCAACTGAGTGACCAGTGTTGGGATCAACTCTACGAGTTACTCTGCGACCACCTGGAATTTCTTCAACATCATGCTTGGCACCGTGTGTCACAGTACCAACCTTGCGTTCACCGGCACGGCGTTGAACGTCCTTCATCATGTCATCCCAACCTTCGTCAGTTTCTTCTTTGCCGCCGCCTTTGCGCAACATAGCAAAGTCGTTGGCATCTAGTTTGCCATTCTTGTTCATGTCAATTTTCTTTTGCTTGGGACTGAGTGCGCTTTTGATTGCTTCAGCGGCCACGTCGCCCAACATCTCGTCAACTTCTTTCTTGGCGCCGGCAATCTTATCAGCAAAAGTAATTTTGTCTTTGGGTGGTGCCAATGCCGCAAATGATTTTTGCTTGGCAGGATTCATTTTTTCTTTAACTTGCTTTGGATTAGGTTCGGCACCGGGCTTCAAGCCAGTTTGTGGAAGACCCATGTCTTTTTGCAAACGCATCAAAAGTTCCACATCGTTGCCACCTGTGATAGCTTTGCCAATTTTCTTGCCAACTGTTTTGGCCATGCCGCCAACCTTGCGAGCCATGTCGCCCAGGCCTTCGTCCATGTCTTTTTGTTTTTGTTTTTTACGCAAGGCACTATTGAACTTATCATCTAGTCTACTGTATTTTTCAGATGCTTTTTGATCTCGGCGGTCATCAGCGTGAGCATATTTCATACCCGCTGCATCTCTTGCTCTCTTTAGCAGTTCAGGACTCAGTTCATTGAGTTGGCCTTCGTCTACTTCTTTGTTGTCATACTTGTCATACTTGGCACGAACTGGATCAAGTGCTTTGCCTTCACGTCCGGCCTTGGCCAAAGCTTCCATGCCTTGTTTGCCATACTTTTCATAGCCTTTGGCCGCACGGCTCATGTCACGTTCATTCAACTGACCGTGTGTGACGTCTGGCTTCTCGCGAATAGAGTCGAGCTTTTTGTTTAAATCGTAAAAAAATGTCATTTGGATTATCCTCGAGGTTGGGCGCCAGTTGCTGGCTTGGGTTGACGTTTGATATTGCTGAATGGACTCTTGTCACCCATGGGCAATTCGTTTGTGGTTTTGGCAGGAGGTGTCTTGCCCCCAGCCACTGTAAAGTTACTCTTGTAAGCATTCTTCACAACTTCATGATCATAAGGACCAGTTGCATAATCTTTCTTGAGTGCTCGTTGTTCAGCGTCTGGAGCAGGGTACGGTGAATCCAACAAGTCTTTGTTTTGATCTTCGATCTTGACAGATTCGGCGTCCATGCTTTCTTCGTATGGGGTGGCCATCATCACAATGCGATTAGGATCCAGGCCTAGTATTTGTGCCAGTTGTTTGATCTGTGGCTCAATGGCTGGGTACTTGAATTCCACATCCACTCTTGAAACTGCCTGGTTGGGAAATGCCGGAAAGTCTGGAATCTGCTTGCGGACTGGGGTGCTCTTGGCATTTGACATTTTGACAATATCAAATTGAGCACACTTGTCTTCAAGCTGTTTAAAAAAGCCAGTGGGCACATCACCTACCACCTTGATGCGGTAGTTGTATGTACGTTCACTTTCGGCTAGGTATCTTGCAAATGGTTTCATATTCAGTATCCTGTTGTATATTTATTCTTTTTGTGCGTTTTGGCCTTTGCCAATAATACGTTCCAGCAAATCGTTGCGGCTTAGAACCACTCCGTGTGCTGTTTGTGTGGAGGCCAAGCCTTCGTTTTCTTTTGAATCTAACACCTGTTGCTGTTGATCCAAGCGCATTTTCTTCATCTGCAGATCAATCATCTTGAGCTTTTTGTCTAGTTTGGCTGTTTTTGCTGTGATCGCATGTCCCAGCATGTTTGATGCTACTGAGAATATCTCGCTGGCAAATCGACTGTCCACTTGCATGCCTAGATCCATGAGATCTTTGTAACTGGCCTTGGCCAGGTCGCTGAGATCGTCCATTTCAGCGTCAGATGATTCAAGTCCACGTACAGCGGGCAAAGCATTATCAACTTTGTCGATAGCGTCATTTAATGCTTGTAGAGTTTCTCGGTTGGTGGGAAGTGAGGGTAAAGCATGGTCTACTTCTTCTTCGGTAGGCGGGAGATCAAAAAGTTCTTCAAGTTTTCTTGTCATGCCATATTTATGGGCTAGGCTCGACCGTTGTGAAACATATCCTGTTCTGTGACCACTCTGAATGTGAGTCCTTGGCGTTGACACCATTTGGTTGCGGCCTGCCATTTGGCATAGTTGATGGCTACCACAGCTCGATCACGGCTGTTCATTTTGGACTCGATTACACTTTGTTTTTTGGGTTTGATTTCGATCAGTTCGGCTCGCATGGTGTTGTTGCGAGTGCGATAAGTGATCAAAAAATCTGGCACATACACAGTTTGCTTGCCAGTTAATGGGTGTCTGTAGGGTATTTGCACTGCTTCGCTGGCCCATTGAAGCACAGCATCATTTGAATCACAAAAGCGCATGAAACTGAGTTCCCAACCGGATCTGTACCTTGGCTTGCCAGAGCCCACGTACTTGGCAGGATTCAGAATGTCATAATATCCCTGTGCCCAACGAGCCATTACTGCACCACGTTTCTGGCTGCATAGTAGTTTGGTATCACAGCCACGCCCACGCCCAGCAAAGTGGCTCTGTTGCGAATGCTGTTGAGATAGTAGGCCATGTTCAAGTTTATACTCATTGAATTGCCAACTCCGCCGCCGCTGGTTTGAAAAGTCTGTAACAGTGTCAAGGCTGGAATTTTGGTATCTTCAGCTACTCTGAACAAGCTCACAGTAAAGTTATCTGCCGCTTGCTTGGTAGTCATTATTGATCGAAAATAACTGTTGACCACATCATATTCGCCCACAGGAATGTCAACATCATAGTCGTAAAAGGTATCAAAAACTCTTACCGTTTGGTCAATTCGGTAGTTGGTATCATTAATAGTGGACATGATTATCTACCTGTGGTGTTGTTACTGGGACTCTGTGGGCTGGGAAAGTACATGCCGCTGGAGCGACCAGGAATACTGCGTATGGCGCCGGGAATGGCACCTTGAATACTCTTGACACCTTGTGTAATTATTTCACCTTTGGCAATGCTGGCAATGTTTTTGCCTTTGAATGTGTTGTAGGCTGTGCCGGCTTTTTGCACAGCACCAATAGCACCCAGCAGGCCGCCGCTTGATAAATCTTCTAGGATACCGCCACCTGCATCCAACAAACCACCTTGTCCAAACACTGTGGCTCTTGAACCTGGTCTTGAAATAGGACTTGTGGTAGTATCGTAATGTGCAGGATCAGCAAAACCTTGCACGTTGGTGTCAGGTCGTTGATTGCCCACAGCACCAGAATAGTATTTCACTGTTTCGTAAGCAATGGTCATGGTGTTTTGCATGGTGCCAGCACCTTCAGCATAAGAATACTGATCATGATTGAAAGCCGTGATCACTGGGTTGATCAACACATATTCGGCAAACTTGTGCTGGTCCATGCCATAGATACGTATGTCACGGAAGAATGGCGGCTTGCCCGACGCTGAACTTGTGCCATCATTGAATGCTTCGCCGATATAGCCCCAGTCGTTGACATTGCCCAGTCGTTGATTTTCGTAAATGTCTCGAGCATTGTAACCAAATCCTGATGATTTGTTGCCTGACTGGCCAAGACTACCATTGGTACTGTTGGGTGCTAGATAGTTTTGGCTGGGATCTTTGTAGTAGTAGCTGTAGTAGTTGTACCACATGTTGCGTACATTGTCTCCTGAGTCATCATGAAACGTCAATGTAACTGGTTCATAATTGATCTTGGTCTGTACCACACGCTTGCGGTTGTACTGGTTGAGAGTTTCCGTTGCAATACTATACTTGGGTAGATCCACGGTTTTGACCACCACACTGAGATTTTGTGCTTCTTGTGTGCCGATCACTTTGGAGATTGCTGGGATATCTGAGTTGAGCGTGAAGCTCACGTGAAACAGGAATTTGTAGCGTGGCTTGAGTTCAAATGCGTTGGATGTAAAGGCTTTGCTTGCGTGGGTGTAATCACGCAAGCTGCTAGTGCCAGTAAAGCCTTGTAAAAATTGTTGGCCAAATGTTGGCATATTAGCCCACTAAGGGTTAAGCGCCTGTACCAGCACCAGTTACCACATCACCAACTGTTCTACCGATTGCTGTGCCAACTCCAGTACCGTTAGGTGTTTGGTTAGCGTTGTCGTAAGCGATTGTCATGTTGACTGTGACACCTTCGTTGGTACCATAGTTCAATTCACCGTAGTCTGCGGCTTTTAAGTAACAGCCATACAATTCCCAAGTTTCAAGAACCACAGGAGTTGCAGCACCGTTGCCACCGTCTAGGATTTCAATCTTGGTCAAGAATTTGTAATCAATACCAGAAGCAGCAGATGCCATTTCCAAGAAGTCCATTTGCTTTTGCAATTGCTCACCGATCAACTTGCTCACGCTGCCACTGGCATCGTCACGCACTGAGCAAGCAACGTCTGCCCACGAGTGGCGGCCGGCCAGTTTCAATGTTGAGTTGTAGATTGGCAATGTGATTTCTTCGAATGTCAAGTTAGGACGAGCCACGCTCACAACTTGCTTGGTTAATTCTGTTGTTGGCTTTGAAATGCCGAAGTTTTCAAACATCACTCTAAAGCGATATTTAAGTTTTGGCATCAACAAGCCTTGTACGCTAGAGCTTTGATCGCTAGCTAAAGGTACTGTCATGCGCTGTAATGATGAAACTGCCATTTGTTATCTCCTATATGTTTATTTACCTGGAAAGGAGGCGGTCGAAACCGCCACCTTTTTAAACTCCAGCGCCTCCGGCGATCTCACCAGTGTTCTTGATACGCAACGGAATATAGATAAATTCCACCGCTTTCACTGGTTCTATGGCAATATCAACCCACAGTTCGTTTCGATCAATACGTGCTGGTGTGTTGTTGCTCAAATCGCAAACCACCAAGTAGTCATAGATCGCACGTTTAGCAATCAAGTCAATCATCAAGCTGTTGCAAGTGTTAGTGATCTCATTGCGTGTGATTGTATCGTTGGGTTCAAACAAGTACAGCTTGCCAATTTCTTCAAGACGTCCACGCAAGAATGCAATCAATCGTGCAACGTTGATACGATCCAAGGCTGTGGTAGTTACGGTTGAAGTCTTGTTACCAAAGTTGGTTATACCAATTCCCGGAATAAACGTAATTGGATTGATGTTGCGCTCGTACAGGATGTCACGCACACTTTGGCTCACACCAATTTGGTTAAACTCGCCTGTTGCAGCATCAATGTAGCCAATTGAGGCTGCATTGTCAATCACGCCACGACGTGTGCCTGCTGGTGCCAACCATGGATAACTTGCAGCATCACTACGCAAGATTGTGCGAACCATCATGTGGCTCGGAGGTTGAACAACTGTGTTGCCACCAAGGTCAGTTGTCTGACAGCTTGGATAGAACACACCGCAATAGTTGCTGGTTGCTGAATTTCCATCACCGTTGGGTTGTCCCAGGCCATTGTTATCAGTAGCAAATGCTACCAAACTGTTGCCATCTGGTCCAAGACGCATCGGTGTGTCGCCCACAACAAACAATGTATTGTTGCGCTCATTGCTGAGTGCAATCATGTTTGGTGTCAACTCTGGGTAAGCAGGTGTAGCAATGATGTTGAACTGTGTTTGTTCTTCACGTGCTGTGACGCTGGTGTCAATGCCTGACTTGAGTGCTTGAACAATCAATTGACGTTGTGCCAAGCGACCTGACCACATGGCGCCGTTGTCTCTATTGCCACTGGTGCTGAGCCAGGTATTTAGATTGATCAAAGCCCAGTATGTGCCATTGCTGGGATTCTGATTGGCCGTAGGAGCCAAAATACACACATAGATACCATTGTTGTAGCTGACAAATTCATTTGCACCATAAGTTGTGCTGCCTGACCATGCATCAATAGCATAGTCAGTGGCAGTGGTTGTGAAGTAACTGCTTTGGAAGCTCTTGACATTGTAGCCCGAACGACGTGTGTTGAACAACAACATGCCTTGAGGATACAGGGCCGGGTTAGGAGCATCTGGATCAAGATAATCACTGTCTAGTAGATCTTCAATGCTTGGAAAAGGATCTGCCACAGGGTCTGTAGTACCATTGGGTGCCCATCGTGCATCAGCAAACAGGATACCATTTTGTGTCACTTGATCTGAAGTGTCAATTTCCACCCATTGATCAAGTCCGCTTGCACTTTCCCAACGATATAGTTTGGGATAGTTTTCCAAGTCTGATGTGTCTACCCACAAGTCGCCGTAGGCCAAGTCACTTTCAGCAGTGTCTGTTTGTGTGGTAGGTGCTGTGGCCGAAATGATAGGACCAGTGGCATTACACAAAGTCAAGTCATTGCCGCGAACATCATTGGAGACCAATTGGTATCCTTGCCAGGCGCCGTTGTCCTGAATCATGATGTCTACTTCGTCAACTGCGCTGTAGTACCACAGTCTTCCATCTGCAGGATCTTGATCTGGTGCCGTTGAACTAGCTGTGTAGGTAAACAACGGATCAGTTACGAAATTACTCAATACCACAAATGCTGCATTAACCGGACTCTGACGTACTTTATCAGTGCTTGTGGTGAAACCAGCAGCAGTAGTTGGCGTACCTATCACACTATCAAGCAATATTGTGCCGCCTTGGCTGTGTGTAAACACAATGTTGCCTGCGGTGTTCACGCTAGCTGACACATACGGCACATTGGCCGCGCTCACTGCTGCACAAAAATCTGCCACGCCACCTGAGCCACCAATGGTAGCTGTACCACCATTGGTTGTTGACTGCCCTGCGGCAGTGGCAATTATAGTGAATGAATTACCAACCGTAAATGATGTAGGTGTAGTTGTACCCGTTACTTCAAGTGCACCAGTTGCATATCGATTTAAAATTTCAAATGCAAATGTTGTCAACGGTGTGGTTGAGTAGTAGTAACTATTGAACCCCACATAACTTGTGCCTACAGGTATATTTTTACCACCTCCGGTGGGATCCAAGTTATATAGTGCGACTATGTCAGTGGCATAAGCCGGCACTGTTTGTGACACAAACGTGCCCAGGGTAGCACTGTATGATTTGAAGCTCAAATTCAAACCATTGTTGGCTGTGGAAAGATTTTGCCATACAGAACCTGTTGGACGACCACCGTCATCGTCTGTGGTTCTCCAGCGTGGCTGTTCGTAACTGTAGGCTGGTTCATAGTCGGGAGCTGCATACTCACCTGCTGTGATACCCAGTGCAGTGAGCAAGGCTCCGCCACCCACTGTGCCTGCATCAATTGTGACAATACCATTGTTGCTCAGTGTCGATCCATCATTGGCCGCAGTTGAATCTGCAAAGATACGCAACACATTGCTTGTGGCAGTGGCAGTAACACCTGTTATACTAGCTGCGTTGATGTTGGCAGCCAGGCCTGCCACAGTGGCTGTGGTCACAGTGATCAAAGTGTCATTGATATAGATATTGTTGCCTGCTGTCAAGCTGGTAGGAGCTGCAGATCCTGTGATTGTGGGCCATGAAGTTTTCCATGCATTGCTACCAATCTGATTCCAGGTGTTGTCAGATTTTTTGTAATAACCAAATATCTCAGCCCCAATTGCTGTCACTGCATAATCACCAATGGATCCAATTGATTGCTTGGGAGTGTTACCTGCTATGGTACCGTTGCCGCTCACAGTGTCTGTAGCGTCGGTGATCACCAGCGGTACTACATTGGTAAATGTAGCAGTGGTTTGATCCCATTCAAAAATTCCCCAGGTGCTGACTGTGGTGTCCAACCAGTAGTCACCATTGGCAGGATCACCAGTTGGACGAGTTAAACTTGCAGTTAGTTCTGTTAGATCAACGTCAGCACGTTGTACATACGCACGGTTGGTAACACCCAGTGCTGAGTAAGCAGCCAACAAGCCATACTCATTGAGTTCATAACCATTGATTGGAGTGCCAGTTGTGGTGTTGTAGAAGAATGGCACACCAAAGGTGGCTGCCAAATCACGCTGACTGGTAATCAAATAAGTTTTGTTTGCATTAGCAGCAAGTGTACCAGCTGCCACGGTTATTCCGTCGCTGGATACTTTGTTTTGCGCTGTGGCAACCACAAAGTAAGGGACTGTGTTGACAGCGGAAGGGATGTATTGACTCTCATCAATTACTGTTACTTCTACGCCTGGAGATACTAGAGCCATGTTATGGATTCCTTTTCAAGTTCTAATATTTATTGACAAGCGTCAAAAACAGCTGAGTTGGGCTCCCTTTGGCCAAGGTCCGCCATAAATACGCCATGCAAAGACCCATCTGTCAGTCATGTCATCAACGACCATGTGCTGTAAACTATCGCAAAGAAGACGTTACCCACTATAGATCACGATGTGAGAACTGCACCAGGAGAGGGAGAGGACTTCGACCAAGAGATCCGCGCTGGAAAAGTGCTGGTTATAAGAAAAAACCCGCATGTGACAAGTGCGGGTTCAAGGCCAAACTGCTGACACAGCTATTGGTATTTCATGTTGACGGAAACCTCAACAATTTGGAACAACGAAATTTAAAAACAATTTGTCTTAACTGTGTTGAATTAATTAAAAAAACTGATGTTACTTGGCATCGGGGCGATCTTGAACCAGACTTATGACTTGTGCATACAAGTCATCAAGACTACGATTGTTATCCAGCACAGCATCAAATTCTGTGCCAACCCAGGCAGTTTCACTAGCATGAATGCGAAATTTTTCTAATTTTGTATGGCTCAAAGCCCAGGTAATGTTGCCTGTGGCGCCTCGATTTACACTCAGTGCGGCCTTGTACCATTCAGGTTCGGGCCCACGAGTTACTCTAATAACTCGGCCGCCTGCTTGTTTAATAGCACGGATTTCATTGGGGAAACGGCAGTCGGAAATCACCACATCATCTTGGCTATGACGCAGTTTGTTTTCTAAACTGGCAATCCAGATATCATCGTGAAATCCAGCTCTACAAACTTCTGTGCCCCAGTATTGTAAGATCCAACGTGGAGTTAGTGTGGGCATGTGCAAGCGTTCGGCCCACCAAGAATCCACTTGTTCACGCCATTCGCGGGCTTGTTTGGTGCGCCCTTCCAGCATGGTTCTGTCCCATCCAAACACCTGGGCCACTGCGTCTTTTAGGGTTGATGCAAAACTCTCTCGACGGAAACCATGCAAGTTTACCAGGTAATCAGCAATGGTATCTTTGCCAGAACCTATAAATCCACAGATGCCAATGATCATTTGAGTTCCTTTACGTTAAGATGTTGAAGTGTTGTTTGTAGCATGCCAATCTGTCTACGGCAGTCTTCCAGTGCATGATGACTGGTGACGGGAATGGGCTGTTCTGGCCATAAACTAAACACTGTACGACTGTCACGCACCTGGTAGTATTTCCAAGGAAGAGGCTTGTTGTAGCTCTTGTAGGCATGTTCAAGAATGTTCATGTCGTACGTTGGACCTTGTGCCCAGATCAGCTTGGAGTGCCAGATCAGCCGAGCTAGTTCGTCCAGAGCCTGATCCAATGGGATACGATCTTGTTCCCCAAATGCTTCTTCTCTAGCATGTTCTGGTTGAGTTGCCCACCAGGCTATTGTACCATCATCAATTGCACGATTTTCCTGACTCTCCAGTGTGACTCTAGCATAGTAATGTCGGTCGTAACAGCCCGACCCAAACGGATCAAATGCCTGGGCGGCTATGGTAAGGATAGTAGTGTCGGGGCCTGTTGCTAGTCCCTCAAGATCAATCATTAGGTGTGCCATACATGTAGTATAGCAGATTTTTAGATCAATATCAAACTTGAATTAGCCAATTACCCAGGTAAGTGGTTGACTTGCATCCACATACAGTTTGAGTTGTTCAATTAGGTCAGCCATGGCTTCTTTGGCTTCGGCTTTCATCGCAGTGCCGTTGAGTTGGCCTCCACCCTGTGGACCGGCAATTTGTGCAAATTTTTCACGAGCTTCACCAATGATCATCTTGGAGTTGGCTACCATGTAGTCCTTGATCCATTGTTGGATTTGGTAGTCACTGAGCAATTGAATCTCGGGTTTGACTTGGTATACCCAAAGCAACACGTTTTCGCCGGTGCCTTTTGGATCACGGATCAGTTGTAGTTTTTTGGTTACAGAATTGAACGTATAGTTCATGTATGCACCGAACATGCGCCCGGCAAGTTCCACATACTGTGAGTAGAAATCGTAAGTGGCAAGTCCACCTGCCACGTTAAAGTTCATAAGGTAAACGTTGATTGAGGCCTGTGCAAACGGATCAAAGTTTGATGCAAAAGGACCAGTTGAGTCACCAAACGTTCTACGGAATACTTGACGTACACTTGCAACTTCTTGGGGCAGGGTGTAGATGTTTACATCTCGAATCAACTCCATAAAGATGTATGCTTCTTCGTAAGCATTTTCAGCACGTTGACGATAAGTGCCTATTGTTTTTTGATAAGCAGCTTCGTAGTGTGCAGGGTCTAATTCAAGATCAACTATTTGATCACCCAACTGGAGCTTGACATATTCTATTAAATCTTGCTTCAGTTGGGGTAGGGTATTTTCAGCCATAAGGGACTCCAGTCCCTATATTTACCAGGCTTTGAGAATGATCAGGTTCTCAGTACCACGGGTATTCCAAGGGGTTTCTGTAGTAGTCAACTCCTTGTAGATTTTACGTGCTGCCGGCTTTCCTGCGGCTTGTATAGCCTTGGTTATGTCTGCTGGTTTGCGCACAGTTTTTTGTAGCGTTTCTACAGTACTGTATCCAATTACGCTGTTGTTCTTGACAGTAAACGCCTGTGTATGGCTGTCTGCCACAAGGTGGATTAACTTGCGTTTTTTGGTATCGTACAACCATGCCTCTGCCTTGTCCACCAGGCTTGCGGGCGGTAACCCCTTGAGTTTGAGTTCTGCAAATTCCGCCATGTGCTTGAATTTGGCCGCACGTTTCTCTGGGGGTACAGCCTTGACCTTGCGTGGCTTGCGCTCAACCTTCTTGATCTGCACATACGCACCACAGTCGTTGATCACTGCTTCACAAAATTTTACACAATTACGAAGTTGAATTTTACTGAAATTTGAATATGCTTCCACTAGCATGGCATCTTTGCCTTCAACAACTTCTTCAAATTCTGCCAGGTTGCGTTTCCAACTGTCAGTGATAATTGATATCAATTGAGGAGACACGTTCATGCCACGAATTACCATGATAGGTTTGTAGTCTGCTGACATTTTAGCACCTGCCAACACAAACTCGTCAAACATGCCGTCTAATTCCCCGGCGCACTCTAACATCTTTTCACGAAGCCGATCTTGGATATTGAGTCGAGCTACTGCATCTATGACCGGTACAGATTCCACTTCAATCTCTTGTTTGCTTGTGAGAATTTCTTTCAGCATGTGGTCTAGTTTCAGTTGCTCTTTTTCTGCCAACTCAAGTCCAACCATGTTCATACGACACAACCATCCTGTGGTCAGGCGTATAGAAGAGTCTGGGATACTTTTAAGAGTTCGCACATCTGCTCGGCGATCATGTGATTCCAAATAGTTCACAATCATGTCACGGGCATCTTTTTTGCCGTAGAAATAGTTGTACCATGAGAATGCTTTGCTCATAGCACTGATGCGATTTTCTATGGGTTGTGTTTTCCACACAGGTTCCATGCCCATTGCATTGGTATCTGCACTACGCGGATTTAAGGGTTTAACGGGTTTCATGCTGGCTCCTTTTGGATTAATGTAGTAATTATAGCAGTTCTGGATTTATTGGTCAACCTGCCCATAAATACTACATTATGCCACGCCTAAGCCTATACCGCCCCAATCGAACCCGCGATTACCAGTTTTTGGATCGCACCATCTCCGAAATGTACACTGTTGGGGGAATGGACATCTTTGTTCACAAATACGCTGGGCCGCAGACTGGGGGCGAAGACTCAACTCTTTCTGGTAACGGTGATGCCACACAGCCCGTTTATGATGAACTGAGTCCACTCAACATCCAAGACTTGCTGTTGCTGGAAAACCGTGACAGAGTGTATGACCAAGACGTTTACATCATGCGCGGTGTGTACACACACCAGGATGTGGATTTTGATCTAACACAATTTGGCTTGTTTTTGAACAATGATACCTTGTTTATCACGTTCCACTACAACGACATGATTGACACGTTTGGGCGCAAACTCATGAACGGCGACGTGCTTGAAGTTCCAAACTTAAAAGACTACCATCCACTGAATTCGGCTATTCCACAACCCTTGCCCAAGTACTATGTGGTGCAAGATGCTGACTATGCCACAGAAGGCATGAGTCAAACCTGGATGCCACACACCTGGCGTGTGAAAGCCACGCCAATGACCAACAATCAGGAATTCAAGGACATACTCAAGCGGCCTGTGGTCAGCGAAAATATCTGGGACAACGGCAATTTCTACCCCACTGGCTGGGTTACCAATTACGGCGATGTATATTACCAGGCCAAACAAAACGTGCCGGCTGGTACAGACATCACAAATACTGTCTACTGGCAAGTGTATACACCGCTGACACAAAGCGATGTGTTCACGACTCGCACCAAAGACAACCAAATCAACGATGCCATTCTTACACAAGCCGACGTTGAAGTTCCACTCAGCGGTTATGCTACTGATCAGTACTACGTGGCGCCAACATTAGAAGATGGCAGTCCGGCCAACCCAACCACGCTGACCACAAGCGATGGTAATACTGTAGACGGCACACAAGGTGGTATGAGTGTTACCCCAAGTGGCCCGGGTTATACCAAAGGGTACCTAACTGGAGATACGGTGCCCAACGGTGCTCCTGTGGTAACTGGGGTTGCCTTCCCATTGGGTGCTGTAGACGGAGATTATTGTTTGAGATTAGATTACTTCCCAAATAGACTGTTTAGATACAATTCAACCGTGAACCGTTGGGCCAAGATTGAAGATGGTGTGCGTACCAATCTCAACAATGGATCCACCAACAATACTTTACGCTCGGGCTTTGTTAACAATACATACACAACACGCACCACAGACATGGGCAACATTCCAAGTCGCCAGAGTCTTAGTGAAGCTCTTAAACCACGTGCTGACAACGGTGATCAGGGCGGCAATTTGCCACCAGCCCCGTACCCTGACACACAACCTGGACAGAAGTCGAGTTAACAATGCAACAATTCTTTTACGATGAACAGCTACGCCGATTCCTGCTACAATTCACCAGAATTGTCAGCAACTTTCAAATTGAATACGGCAACGAAACTGATGGAGTTAATCAAGCCGCACTGATACGTGTGCCTGTGCGCTATGGCGATGCCAGTCGCAACGCACAAGTGATCATGCAGGAGAACAGTCGCAACTCAATGCCGGCAAGTCCATTGATGACTTTCTACATTTCAAGTTTGGACTATGATCGTCCGCGCATGCAGGAACCGTATCATGTGAGCAAGGTAAATGTTCGTCAACGCACATATGACAGTGCAACCGACTCCTTTGAACCCACTCAAGGCAATGCCTTTACTATTGAAAGGCTGATGCCTGTACCTTACAAAATGGGCATTACTCTGGATATCTGGACATCAAACACCAATCAAAAGATGCAGTTGTTGGAGCAGATGTTGACCTTGTTCAATCCCAGTTTGGAAGTGCAAAGCACCGATAACTTTATTGACTGGACCAGCTTGACTGTGGTTGAACTTGAGTCAGTTGTATGGACTTCTCGCACAGTTCCTATTGGCACTGACAACCCTATTGACATGGCCACAATCAAATTCAACATACCAATTTGGCTCAGCTCACCAATCAAGGTCAAGAAACTGGGTGTGGTGGAACGTGTGATTGCATCCATGTACGACTCACAAGGTGACCTGAACAACGCTGTTACTAACAATGATTTGCTCCTGGGCACTAGACAAATTATTACTCCTTATGACTGGGCCGTGGTTCTTATTGGTAATAGATTGCAATGTTTACAACAACGATCAATCGTTGAAGAACCCAGCAACAGCACATTAACACCCACAGAGATTGTGAGTGACAGTAACTTGTTATGGACCACGGTTATTGGCACATACGGGGTGCTTAGACCTGGTATTAGTCAAATTAGATTGGTACAAGCAGATGAGTCAGAAGTGATTGGTACTATTGTGTTAGATCCCAACGATGATCGTTTTGTACTGTTTGATGTGGACTCAGATACCACCCCACAAAACACACTGGATCCTATTGACGCTGTGATCAATCCTTTAGCAAGTGGTCCACAAGATGGGCTGGACTCGGCCTTGGAAGGGCAACGTTACTTGTTGACCGAGGCCACTGGCTCCGAAGACAACTTGAGTCCGGCCACTGCATGGGTAGGTGCTAACGGAAGATCGTTGATTGCTGATGCCAACGACATTGTTGAATACAACAACAACTACTGGCGGGTGGTGTTCAGAGCTGCCGGACAAGCTGGGGGACAGTATGTTACAAACATAACGACTGGTATACAATACGAATGGAACGGTGACGCATGGGTGAAAAGCTATCAAGGGGTATATCCCGGGGGAACATGGAGTCTAGTGCTTTAAAAGCTGTGGGCGTTTGGTTCCGGAGTATGGACACTGGCAGATACCTGTATCTGCTGCGCAATGACGCCAAACATCCTGGTGCATGGGGCTTGCCAGGTGGCAAAATTGAAACAGGCGAGACATTGTTAGGCGGCATGGAGCGCGAGTGCATTGAAGAACTGGGTTTCTTTCCCACGTATCTACGATTAATTCCATTAGAAAAATTCACGTCAGCAGACTTGGCGTTTGAATATCACACATGGGTGTGTGTGGTTGCCACAGAATTTACTCCACGACTCAACTACGAACATCTAGGCTATGCCTGGATAGACAAGGGCACATGGCCTAGACCCATGCACCCGGGTTTGTGGAACACCGTTAATCTTGAAGCTGTACAAAGCAAAATCCTGCTGGTTGAGCAGGATCTTGCTGGTCTTTAAGCCTGACTTTCTTGGAACTGTACCTGGATCTCTCCAGTTGGGGTTGTTGATGTTTGCAACGCAGTAATCTGCACCGCCAGTACCTCTGGACCGTTTGGATAAGTTCCTGTTCCAGGAATTGAGCTTGTGCCAATCTGTTTAACTGAGCCCAGGTCCAACACACCCGAGTTGGTTGTTGAAATTGGAATCGCAAACAAACGCTCGCCGCCTGCTAGTTCACTTGTAATCGCCTGGACAACCATTGTCAAATCATTGGCTGTGGTTGCGCCACCTATGGTGTTGCCAAGGATTTTGATAGTGTCACCAATTGCATATCCTGTACCAGCAGTTTGTACAGTGATCTGTGTGGTTGTGGTCGAGTATGCAGTACCTGCGGCAGTGAGCTGCACAGTGATCTTGGCATTGGCACCCGAACTAGACACGTTGACTGGAGTCAAGTTACCGTAAGTTTGCTGACTACTAAATGTTACCTTCACACCTGAACGTGTCAAGCCGCCTGTGGAATTGAACGGTGCCGCTGTCAAACCCCCTGTTGCTTCCGACGTGTAACGTGGCGCAGTTGAGAACTGTGAGAAACTAGGTTGAAATCCGCCGCCAAAGTTGTTCAGACCTTGCCAGCTGGTGTTGGCCGAATCAATGTTTGACGGATTCAAAATACCTTCAATCAAGTACCTGCCAGCAGTTACCTGCACATTCAAGTTTGACAATGTCAACTGAGCACGGTTGATAAGTTCACGATAACCCAAGTCGCCAATAATACCATTGGATACTGATGGTGCCAGGCGCATGACAAACGCTGTTTGTTTGTCGCCATTCGTGGCCGGGAAGCCGTAGTTGGTACGGTTGAATGTAAACTGATAGCCTTGGTCATCGTCGAACCCGCCGTCCATAAGTACCGCACTACCCCAATGGTTAACCAGTGGTATGCAAGTATTAGAGATCAAAATAACACCGGTGTTGTCCGCATGCGTGGTTGGCGAGCTGGATGTGTAGCTTCGGCTTTGGCCTTCTGCCCACTGTACAAATGTTGCACCACGTGTGCAACCTGTTAGATCGTTGCCTGCCTTGCCAGAGTATTTGATAATTTCACTTTCGATCATCACAAACACAGGATATGTCACACTGGCCGATGGATAATCGGTTGCATCACGCAGCGTGATTGTGGTTTGACTATTGGTAATTGCGCCGTTGAGACCAGTTGTTGGTGTTTCGTTGATAGCTTCATAACGTGCTGGCAAGTTACCCGACCGCATGTAGGCTTCGTTGTTCAAGTTGTTGTTGGGGCGTCTGTGTGCCATGATAAACTTGCCGTCTTGGCCACGAATCATCCACTGTACATAACCGGCACCGTACCATGAGTATTCAATACCATACATCTGCATCTTGCTTGTGTCTAGAGTAAAGCCTGATGCGCCTGTGCCATCCAGGGGATCAATGTTGAAGTCTGGTTGACGCACTCGAATTTCGTTACGTAGTGCTGTTCTCACACGATTTTGATTGATAACACCACGGAAGGCCGGCACAATTGTCATACGGTTGTTGTCAATAATACTGGTAACAGTATGACTCATACCTTTGATTACCAACAGGTCACCGTTGTTGAGTTGATCTTGGAAACGGCAGTTGCCGTCACCTGTCACTAGGTTGGATCCTGCACCAACTGACACTAGACCGGCAACCTGGAATGTGCTGGAACGTTGTACGGCATTCATTGAAATGCCGTTGTTTTCCCAGAACAGTCCGTTTTGATCGTCAAAAATACCAGCACGTATACTTGCGCCGTGCCAGCCAGTGACATTCAATCGAGGTTGTTGTCCCAGTGTAGGTGTTATGCTTCCCAGTACTGCTTGTGCCGCTACTGTGAAACTGGTGTCTGACACAATTGAAGTCACCACATAATTGGATTGGTCGTAGCCCGATGTTGTGACTCCTGTAATGGTCACTGTGGCACCAGGATTCAGACCATTTTCAACGTCTGTGGTCACAGTGATGTTACTTGCAACTGCTGTGCCATCTGCGCTGAGCGCGGTAATGTCAAATGTTGGGGCCATCACGGTACCAGTGGAGAACAAAATGCCTTTACCTGATTGATAACGGAAGTATTTCTTGGTAACACGAATTGCACTTGCACCACGAGTTGGTGTGCCTGGGCCCATTAACACACCACCATCAAATGGTCGTGGTATAAATGCCGCGTTGCTTCGCACAAATGCTAGGCCTGTGATACTACCACTGACCGCAGCGCCAGTCTTGGCTTGATATGTAAATGTTGTTGTGCTGGGTACGCTGATAATACTGAACGAACCTTCGGCGTACTGATAGTTGGTACCAGCAGCCAAGTTCATCAAGATTGGGGTACCTGGCACAAGACCGTGAGCATATGTTGTTGTCACAGTGATTGTGCTTGGGTTGCCGCCGTCACTCACAATAGTGGTTACATCAAAATCAGCACCAGTGTATGGATATGCCTGACGAATGATTGTGTCTGTTTGATTCAGCGGATAGCCAGGGGCCAGGCTTGGACTACGACGTGGGTAGTAGAAGAAGTTGTTGGTGTTGGCTTGGAATACCAGTCCAACACCTTCTGTGTTGGAGTTGTTGGTATTTTGTGTGCTCACATACTCATCATTGGCAAGTGGTGTGTCGCTTTGATTCACACCCACTTGTGGAATTGTGTTGGAGCCTGTGGCATAGAACATACCAGTCATACGAACCATTGGAGATCCTGCTCCTGCGGCTGTTAGTGCAGTGGTGTTGAATTGACCACGAGCAATAGTTTGAGTACCGTTTACTGCTGTACTGATCACTGTGTGTTGTAACAATTCAACGTTGGCGCTGAGTTTTTGTATCACTGTGCCAGTGACATAGGCATTGGCAGGAGTGCTGTTGTACCAACCGCGATTGAGTTGAAGTGTGGTTCCATCAGTTACTGACTGAACTTGTGCTATTTCCAAGGTGCTGACAGGGTAAACAGGGTTGCCAATGGAGATATTGCCGGCTGCACCGTTGGTGTTGTTGGTTTGACGAACAACTGTTAGTGCGTTGCCAGAAACGTTGGTAACTGCCATTGTTTCATAAGTGTTTGCAGTGTCTGTTAGAACAATAATATAGCTGCCATCCACAATCAACGGAGCGGCTGCCACGTTGGCACAGTTGACTGTTGTGGTTGCGTTACTGGTAATATTGGCAACTGCCACGGTGGTTCCGCCTGTGGTTGGACGACCAATAATCAACACAGTGTCACCGGCCGTAATGCCACTTGATGTGCTTACTGAGAATGTGCGCTCTGCTGAGCTGTTTATGTTTGCAGTGATAAAGGTACTGGTAAGTGGTGTGACGTTGCCTTGTGTTTGACTGATCAACAAAGTGTAGTCATTGGCCACCCATTGCGCTGTTCCTGGATTTTGCAATCTAACCGCGGTGTCAACGTTGGATGTGATCAAGTCATCTCCGGCCAACAACGAAATATAACCGTTGGTGTTGTAGACTATATCTGCACCAACATCTTCGTAGAAACTGGGAATGTTGTTTGTGGTTGATACTGCTTCCCACTTGGTGTTTTGCAAACCATATTCAAAGTCAGCATCAATCAGAGATTGTGGATTCGAAACACGTTCACGGCCAATGGCATCCATGCCAAAGTCCCAGGGCATGGTTCGTAGGTCACGGTCTTCAACGTAAATTGCCAGTTTGTCAGTGGTCAACAACCCAGACGTATTGTAGTTTAGAGTAATTGTGGTCACACCAGCGTAGGCAGCAGGGAATGTGGCTGTTACTCCAGCCACCCAAGCAACTGATCCGCCCAGTGTGTTGTCAGCGAAGTTGTAGATCGCAGTGTTAGTTGTGGTATCGTAGATAGCCAGTATGTCAGCCAGGTTGTATCGGTCGGGAACCTTTACAGTACCTAAACCAGCTGTGCCTGGTGTGAACGAATACTCGTATAATCTTTTTCTTGCCATCTTTTAAACTCCAAAAATAATTTGACCTGCTGTCAAACGTGCTTGTGTATCTGTACCAAACTTTGCGTATGTGATTGCGCCAGTTGCTATTTTGCTTGTGATCACTGTGGAATCGCTTGGTGTACCTGTATATAGCGTATCTCCGAACATCAACGCAAAGAACGGTGTGTTGAGTGCAGGTGCTACTGCAAAACTTATGGTGGCTGCATTTATGCTAAAATCCACCCCAGGATTGAGTACCACACTGTTTAGTGACACCAGCATGGCAAACGCTGTGGGGGGCGAAAAACTAACACCGCCCACAGTGATATTGAACAAGGTTGTTACCCCGTTGAATGTCAACGAATCCATTTTGCGATACTGTCCAATTTGCGGTGTGTTGCCTACATAACTCATGTTGTTTCCTTAAAGTTTGCCTATGACCACTTCTATAATGCCTGTGGTGCCGTCAAAATCTTCCAGTGCTTTGCCAAGTATTGACCCCATCACAGGTTGGTTACTGGCCTGTGCATAACCATTGCCCCCAGAAACCATCATGTCTCCTTTGCGTACTGTACCAATTACTCGAGTTGGTACTCTGCCTGCCAAGGCCACTATGGTGGCATATTCATGATCGCTGCCAGAATTCATCACGTGTGCTGGATTGGTTGATACTACACCTGCCACACGAGCATCACTAGATATGCTGGACAAAGTTACTTCATTCGCACCACCAAAACTCAGCACTGTACCTGGCTCATATGTGGCATCCGCAACATAAAATTCTGCCAAGTCAGCGTATTGTGCGCTGGTTGATTTGGCAAACACTGTGTTAAAATACACCGAGGCATTGCCAATGTTGCCAATGCCGTTGCCGCCTGTGTTGGTAACTCCATTTGTGGCAATTGATCCACCAGTTATCAAGTTACCGCCTGTGATGTTACCTATAGCACTTATAGTTGTGCTGCCGGTTATGGCGCCTGAACTGGCAATTGTGTTGGCTGAAATGTCACCGGCATTGCTGGTGGTCACTGTCCAAGCACCAATAGCGGTACTGTAGGTGTATATCACACCGTTGACTGTTGTTGTTTGTCCGTTTACTGGAGATACTGGAAATGCCATTATGTTCGCCCCACTGCTATTTCAATTAGTTCTACATGATCATGTGCAAGATCTTGCAAGCTCTTGCCCACAACACACCCTAGTTCTGCTTTGGCTGGATCGAATTTTCCAGCTATACCCGAAGCTACGTTTACCAATCTGTCTCCTTTGTTTACAGGACCTTGTACCAAGCAAGGCACACGACCGGCCAAGGCCACTGGTGTTCCATTGTGTTGTTCGCTGTTCATCAAATAAGCAGGATTGGTTGATACAACACCTGCAATACGAGTATCATGATCAATGTCACTTACTGTGATTTCATTTGCACCGCCAAATACCACAACGGTGCCTGGCTTGTATACTGCGTCTGCTTGATAGTTTTCTGCCAAGTCAGCGTAGTTTGCTGTAGTTGATACTCCACTGAATGTTGTGGCAAAAACTGTGTTGAATCTTGTGGCAGTTGCACCAATGTTGCCAACACCGTTTGCGCCAGAATTCAGCAGGCTGTTAACACTAAACGCACCACCACTAAAAGTTATATTGGCGGCTGTTAATGTTCCGCCTACTGATAAATTGCCATTGATGGCCAGAGCCGAAATGCTTGTGGGGAAACTTTGATCAACCCATTGATTGGTTGTACCATCGTTGATGTACTTGTACAACTTGTCTGTACCAGTAGCATACCATTCATCTCCTGCTACTGCATTGCTCGGTACTGAGGCCGAAGCAGTGTATTTGTAAACTCTAGCACCGCCTGATATCACGTTACCACCGTAAATGTTGCCAGTAATGCTTAGGCCGCCCGAACTGACCACTGCCACGTTGGCTGTGCCGTTTACTCCAACTGTGACGTTACCGCCTGAACTGACCACACGCACATTACTTGTACCATTTTGAATACTTGTGGCGTCAATGCCAGTTAGCTGACTGCCGTTGCCCAAGATATACCCGCCTGTGATGTTGGCAGTTGTGGTAATTGCTGTGATCATGCTCAGGCCTGATACTACGTTGCCACTCAGGCTCAGGCCTGCGGCATTTAAGTTTCCACCTATAATGTTACCAGAAGCACTTAATGTTGCACCCTGTACCAATGACGTAATAATTGCGTTGCCAGCCGAGACGTTGGCAATACCGTGTACTGAGTTACCTGTAGAGCTGATAACACCTGCGGTGACAATGTTACCACCTGTGACATTGCCAGAAGCTGAAACACCAGAACTGCCAGCATTGATTACTCCACTGGTAATTATGTTACCGCCTGTGACGTTGGCTGTGGCTGAAATCTGTCCAGTTGCCAACACTGCACCGCCTGTGATGATGTTGCCACCAGTTACGTTACCACTCAAGCTAGCGGTAGTACCTGTGTGTGTTGTGGCATTGACGTTGGCCCCACCTAGAATGTTACCGCCAGTGATGTTACCAGTTGCTGAGATCAAACCGCCGGTGTTGATGTTGCCACCTGTGACATTACCCGTGGCTGATACCTGTGCAGCAGTGGTTAAGTTGCCGGCAATTACGTTGCCAGATGCGCTGACAAATCCTGTTGTGATTTGACCAGTTGAAGAAAACACCACTACATTGGATACGTTGGCTATGTTAACCGTGGCGTTAGCGTTGGCTGCAACAATTTTTATGTTGGACGAGCCGCTAGAAATACCAGTTGTGTCAATGCCAGTTAAGGCTCTACCGTTGCCCAAGAAGAAACTGCCTGTGATATTGCCCGATGCAGTTATTTCCAGTCCGCTAGATATAGTACCTGCGGCACTGATTGTGGTTCCTGCCGAAAGGGCTCCGCCGGCAACAATGTCAGTACCTGCGTTGATTGTGGTATCTATACTTAGAGAGTTGCCGTATATGGCTCCTGTGGCTGAAACAATGCCGCCTGTTCTTACATTACCGCCTGTGACATTGCCTGTGGCTGTGACAAACCCTGCCGTGAGTACATTGCCACCAGTGACGTTGCCACTTGCACTCATTGCGCCAGTGATGTTTGCACCAGCACCTGCTGTGACTGATCCTGCAACGCTGAGTAATCCGCCTGCCAACAAGTTACCGGCAGCAATGTTTGCAGCACTGGTAATATTACCAGTGGCACTTGCAATACCTGCTGTGGTTACGTTACCACCCACAATGTTTCCAATGGCGCTGATGCCTGTTGTGGCATTTACGTTACCAGTTATGGCCAGGCCAACTGAGCTAGAAACTGTGCTGATTGTTGCACCACCAACGTTGATAATGACGTTGCCGTTTAGGGCAGGAACAAACAACCCACTGGTGCCATTTGTGACGTTTGAAACTGTGGTAAGGATACCAGTCAACTGACTGCCGTTGCCCAGGAAAAAGTTTCCGCTAACGTTGCCGGTCGCGCTTAGATTGGCCAAGACTAAATCTTGATATCGAAAACTAGCATCTCCGGTGTCAACTGTTGTTGTTGGCTTTGTCAATAAGTTGCCAAATAATTTGTATCGGTTATCAGTGATATCACGGAAATAGCCTGTGTATCGATTTGCCACACCGTCGTAAAATTGAGATACAATACCAGTGTCATATGTGTCACCAGGATTGGAGTTGGCCAAAAAGACAAAAGGATCAGTAACGTCTAGACTATCAGTACCAGTTGTGGTAAAAGTTCCATTAACTGTGAAGTTGCCAACGCAAGTGATATTCTGTCCAATAGTAGCATTGCCGGCAATCCCGATGCTACCACCAACAACCAGTGCACCGGTACCAATGTTTGCACTATTTGTAGTGTTAGTGATGGTAACTATACCGCTGGTGTTGATATTGCCAGTGGCGCCGATACCACCAATGACTTGTACTGCACCTGTTGTGTTGCTGGTTGAATTTGCATTGCCACTCACTACCAATCGAGCTGTTCCAGCCACTGTGGTTACCACACTGGTAGCATTGGACCAATAAAAACCTGAGTTGTTTGCAGCAACAGAGTACACACTTGGTGCGCCGACTGTGCCAGCGCCAAAGGCGTTGGCTGTTAAATTAAGACTGTTGAGTGCGCCAGCACGATAGGTAACAGTAATATTGTTTGTTCCACTTGCCGGGGGCGACTGAAACAGCAAAGAAACGTTTTCAGCTTCATAATCTGTAAACGGACGTTGCAGAGTTTGATCAATCATAACGTCAAGGTCAGATGCGGATGCAACTGCTCGAGACAAGGTAAATTGATATGCTACCGCATTGCCACTAAACGTTTGTGTGCTAGTGTTCAGCAGTTGCGTTTGCGGATTTAAGCCAACGTAAGACATTATGTGATTTCCATTATACTCATTACAGCATCAATGCTGGTTGATGCACTGCTTTGAACTTGCAATTGATCACCTGTGATCAACACGATTTTTTGATCGCCGCCGCCTACTACCAAACTTGATCCTGCCGAAATAGGTGCGTTAACCGATAATCTTGTGGTTTGAGCCGCATTATCTAAAATAATCACGTTGGCGGCAATTGCGCTTGAAGTCACATTTGTCAACGAAAGTCCAACCACGACTGCGGTAGTACTTGCAGGAACTGTGTACGTACCAACTGTGGTAGCTGTAGTTCCTACTAGTCTGCTGAGTTTTCTTGTAAAAGTATTTGCCATTTTTTATCCTAAAGCTATTGCTAGTGCTGTTGCGTCCGCTATGGTTGCTGCCAACTGTCCTGCAATATTTATGTTACCTGTAGCCGACACGTTTCCTGCGGTTATGTTACCTGTAGTGGTGATGTTTGTGATCATATTTAGAGCACTAACCACGTTACCACTCAGGCTCAATCCTGCTGCATTCACGTTGCCGCCAGTAATGTTGCCAGTTGCTGATACCAAACCGGTAGTACGTAAGTTGCCACCTTGTACATTACCACTTGCACTGACTGTTACACCTTGTACCAGCGTGGTTCCAATCACGTTGCCACCGGTTACATTGCCAACCATGCTTACAGTAGTACCAGTAAACAATGTAGCGTTGACGTTAGCACCACCTAATACGTTGCCGCCAGTAATGTTGCCAGTTGCACTTATTAAGCCTGCTGTGACAATATTACCACCTGTGATGTTACCAGTGGCACTTGCTGTGCCACCTGTGGCTAAGTTGCCACCTGTGATAGTTCCTGTTACTGATACAGTTGTACCTGTATGTGTTGTTGCATTGACGTTGGCACCACCTAATATGTTGCCACCTGTGATATTGCCTGTTACTGATACAGTTGTACCTGTATGTGTTGTTGCATTGACGTTGGCACCACCTAATATGTTGCCACCTGTGATATTGCCTGTAGCCGATATTAGGCCTGCTGTGTTGATGTTGCCACCAACCACATTGCCTGTGGCAATCACTGCGGTTGATGATAGCACATTACCAGTTGACACGTTGGCTGTGGCTGCTGTGACTACGTTACCTGTTACACTTGCACTTCCACTGACACTCAAATTACCGCCATTGGCTGTGGCCACTGCACCACCAACTGTGAGTGCGTTGGCCGCATAATCATATATCAATCCAGAATCAGCACTAAAACTACCTAGTAGGTTGAAAATTATTTGACTGTTTGATCCTGGTGCTGCAAGATTACCAATTAGATTACCAATAAAGTTTGGTGCAGTGATGTTGCCAACAGCTGACATTGCACCTGCTGCACTGACACTGCCAAGACTGATTACATTACCGCCAGTGATGTTGGCTGTGGCAACCACGGTACCAGTTGCACTAATCAAACCTCCTGTGGTTATGTTGCCACCCACAATGTTGCCTGCGGCTGTGATTAAGCCACCAGACACCACGTTACCACCTGTAACATTACCAACTGCGCTGGCATAACCAGTGGCAAACATATTATTGGTACTGACCAAGTTTGGTGAGTTGATATTGCCACCAGTGATGTTGCCTGTGGCACTCAATGATGTTAGTGTGCCAACTGAAGTAATATTGGTCTGGGCCGCAGTGGTCAGTGTACCGATAATACTGGTACCGGACAAGTTGCCACTGGTGATGTTGCCAGTAACTGCCAACGACGTTAATGTACCAACTGAGGTAATATTGGTTTGCGCGGCTGTGATCAAAGTACCCGAAATACTGGTACCGTTCAAGTTACCACCGGTGATGTTGCCAGTTACACTTAGATTGGCTCCAGTGATAACGTTACCTGCACCTTTTGGTGACAGTGTAAGATCGACATTGGCATTGAGCAAGCTCTTTGTGGCAATGATTGCCGATGCATTGTTAGCCGATTGTATGGTGATATAGTTGTTGCCATATCCTTCAATCTTGAGTCCTGTATTGATACCTTCAGTTACACTGCCCGATCGCTGGAATAATACATTTCCGTTGCCTTGGCTGGTAAATGTCAATCCTGCTGTGGCTGAACCGTTGGCTTGAATAACTGGGTTAGTAGTATCTCCAGTCATTTCTATTCTGGTAGTGTTGTTTGTTCCAACAAACACATTCAACCCGGCATTGACATTGGAACCAACTATGTTGCCTGCAGCGGTTACTAACCCTGCTGTGACAATGTTGCCGCCTGTTACGTTACCACTCAAACTTGCTGTGGTACCTGTATGTGTGGTAGCGTTAACATTGGCACCACCCATGATGTTGCCGCCAGTGATGTTGCCTGTGGCACTTATTAATCCTGCTGTGAGTAAGTTGCCGCCTGTGATGTTGCCTGTTACCGGCAATCCAGATATTACGTTGCCACTTAGGCTGATTGAACCTGCATTGACGTTGGCACCAACTACGTTGCCTGTGGTGCTGATTTGTCCTGTGCTGATAACATTACCTGCACTGACATTGAAAGTAGCACTAACATTAGATGCTTCTAGTGTGCCAACAACAAATGTTCCATATTGACTTACAGATACAACTTCGTTGGCAATACCCACATTGGCCGCTGCAAACAACTTGCCTGCTACATCGTCCCATCCAATAAATGCCTGTTTCTCTTGTGCAGATTGATAGTAGAACAGATCAATACCGCGACTCTTGCCGTCGTCGGCCACAAGAGGTGTATCGTTAGGACCACGACCCATGGAGATGATTGGATCTTGCACTGCCAGGGTTGTGACATTCATGTAGGTCACATTGCCGTTGACAGTGAGACTGCCGTTGATTACTGCGTTGCCTGTAGCACTCAGGTTTGCAGTTTGTAGCGTACCTGTTGTGACCAAATTACCACCGCTGACATTGCCTTGTACTGTGAGCAATCCTGTGGTAATCAAATTACCACCTGTAATGTTACCAGTAGCTGATATCAATCCGCCTGTGAACAAGTTACCGCCGGTAACGTTGCCTGTGGCAACCAAGATGCCAACAGTATTAAAATTAGCACCAACAACATTAGCGCCTGCAGATATGATGCCAGGTGTGCTAATATTACCGCCAGCGATGTTACCGGCTGCTGTATATATATTGCCTGTTGCTAACACAGCACCAGCAGCACTGACTCTACCACCTGTATTAAAGTTACCGCCATCAATATTGCCAGTAGCTTGTACTTGTCCAAGAGTTGCAAAATTACCACCACTTACATTGCCTGTGGCCACAACTGCGCCGCTGGTAACAAAAGTTCCAGCAATGACATTACCTGCAACACTGGCTATGCCGCCTGTGACAAGGTTTCCTGCAATTACGTTGCCAGTTGTACTTTGAAGTCCTGACACAAACACGCCAGTATTGGCAAATACCGCTACGTTCGATGTTCCGCCAATTGAGATGTTGGCATTGCCGCCACTGACACCAATGTTGGCTTCACTTGTGCCGTTAATAATTTTTGTGGGTACTCCGCCTGCTATACCGGATAACAAGGCACCATTGCCCAAAATATACTGCCCTGTGATATTACCAGCTGCTGATATTTGTCCAAGAGTGACCAGGTTGCCGCCAGTAATATTAGCAGTAGCAGTCATGGCCGCTGCGGTTACAGCACCAATTGCACTGATTGCTCCTGCACTTACAACATTGCCGCCAATTACGTTGCCGGTAGCACTTATAACTCCAAGTGCAGATACTGCCCCAGCTGTGGTCAAGTTGCCACCTGTGATGTTACCAGTGGCTGTGAGTGCGCCCAGTGTGCCCACTGATGTGATGTTGGTTTGTGCCGCTGTGGCCAATGTACCTGTGATATTGGTACCTGATAAATTGCCACCAGTGATAGTACCAGTTGCACTTATTAAACCTGCTGTGAGCAAGTTACCACCGGTTACGTTGCCACTTAAAACAGCCGTAGTACCTGTGTGTGTGGTAGCATTGACATTGGCTCCGCCTAGTATGTTACCACCTGTAATGTTACCTGTTACACTTATTGTTGTGCCAGTAAACAATGTAGCATTGACATTGGCACCACCCAGGATGTTGCCGCCAGTTATGTTGCCAGTTGCGCTCAGTGTTACCGCTGTGATAACGTTGGCACCTGTGATGTTGCCAAGAGATCCGCTGGTGACAATGTTGCCACCTGTGATGTTGCCTGTGGCACTTACTTGTCCAGCAGTTGTGATATTACCACCGGTTACGTTGCCAGTTGCTATAACTTGAGCACCTGTATTAAGATTACCACCGGTGATGTTGCCAGTGGCACTTGCGGTACCGCCTGTGGCTAAGTTGCCACCTGTGATCGTTCCTGTTACTGATACTGTAGCACCTGTGTGTGTGGTAGCATTGACATTGGCACCGCCAAGTATGTTACCACCTGTGATATTGCCTGTGGCTGAAATTACACCAGTTACAAACTGTCCAGTTGTGGCAAACACTGCTACGTTTGCAGTACCGCCAACTCCAACTGTGACGTTGCCACCAGAACTAACCACGGTCACATTTGATGTTCCGTTATTGATATTAGATGATGAGGTTGATACGCCGGTCAACAGCGCACCGTTACCTAAGATGTACCCGCCTGTGATATTAGCTGTAGTTGTAATGTTTGCTGCCGAAACCAATGCACTTACAACGTTACCACTCAAGCTCAATCCTGCGGCATTCACATTGCCACCGGTGATGTTGCCAGTAACAGCTAATGTACCTAATGTACCAACACTTGTAATGTTAGTTTGTGCGGCTGTGGCCAATGTGCCTGTAATATTGGTACCTGACAGGTTACCACCGGTAATGTTACCAGTAGCCGATACCAATCCACCTGTTAGTAAATTACCACCTGTTACGTTGCCGCTTAAACTTGCTGTGGCACCTGTGTGTGTTGTGGCGTTGACATTGGCACCACCTAAAATATTACCACCAGTGATGTTGCCTGTTACTGATACAGTGGTACCTGTGTGTGTGGTGGCATTGACGTTGGCTCCGCCTAAAATATTACCACCGGTGATGTTGCCAGTAGCACTTATCAATCCTGCTGTGGTAATGTTGCCACCTATCACATTGCCTGTGGCGCTGACATTGCCTGTGGCGCTGACTGCACCAACTGTGGTTACATTTCCAGCAATCACGTTGCCAGCTGCTGATACCAATCCTGCGGTTCTTAAATTGCTACCTTGAATGTTGCCCAGCACTGTGAACAAGTTTGGTCCAGCAGTATCAAACGTCATGCCTGCTACAGCGCCAGCATTGCCAGCATTGTTGAACAATACTTGTGTGTTTGATCCAGGAACAACCAAGTTACCTGTGATGTTGCCTGCAAAGTTACCAACAAAATAACCTGCTGTTATTATGTTGCCTGCAGAACTTACAGTTCCTGTTGTTGTTAGATTGCCACCTGCTACATTGCCTGTGGCTGTCATTGTGGCTGGAGCAAATGCACCGCTTACACTTAGATTACCACCTGAAATGTTGGCTGTGGTTGTGATGTTACCAGTTGCGGTAATCAGACCACCAGTAGCAATATTGCCACCAGTGATGTTACCTGTAGCTGAAACTAGTCCAGCTGTTGTTAAGTTACCACTAGTTGCATTACCAGTAACTGCCAATGCAGTCAATGTACCAATTGACGTGATATTTGTTTGCGCGGCTGTGGTCAGTGTACCTGCTATGCTGGTACCTGACAAGTTGCCAGCAGTAATATTACCTGTTCCACTTATTGTTCCGCCGTTGGGCAGAGTAAGATTACCAGTTATGCCAAAGTTCCATCCATACGCACCAGCATTGGTGTTGATTATAAGTGGTCTATTGGCCGCTGTACTGATTTGCATTTCGCCCATGCCGGCATTTTGAATGAATCCAGTGCCTGCTACATCTATGTAAGCTGATGATCCTGATATTTTTAACACACCAGCAGTGGTAATATTACCACCTGTGATATTGCCTGTTGCTGAAACTATTCCGGCTGTGGTAACGTTACCGCCAGTGACATTGCCAGCAACACTTATGGTATTGCCATATGTGACTTCTTTTGAGGTGGCATTGTAAAACATCACATTGCCAATGTTGGCCACATCATTTCTAACAGGAGCCACAGTGAATGTGTTAGCAGTGGTTTGTTCCAGGTTAGCAGCCGTGGCATTTATAATGATTGAATTATTGCCTTGATTGGTTGCCCCGGCGCCTGCACCAATCGCTACCGCTGCTAGTCCTTGCCCAGTAAGACCGGCACTGTTGCCAATGGCCACTGCCAAATTGCCTTGCAGATAATTGCCAGCAAATTGTCCAACTGCCACTGCTGAGATACCTTGTGTGTAACCGCCTGAACGATCACCAACTGCTACTGCCGAATTGCCTTGCAGATAATTGCCAGCGGCATTGCCAACGGCCACAGCATTGATACCTTGTGGGTTTTGTCCAGCACTTTGACCAAATGTCACAGCGTTTCCAGCAGTATCTTTTATTATACTACTGTTTGTGAGTGTGATAACGCCAGTGCTGATGTTGCCGCCTGTGATGTTGCCGGTTGCTGAAATTACACCAGTTACGTATTCTCCAGTTGTGGCAAACACAGCCACGTTTGCAGTTCCGCCAACGCCAACAGAGACGTTGCCACCTGAACTGACTACGGTTACATTACTTGTACCATTGTTGATGTTTGATGAGCTTGTACTAACTCCGGTTAGCAAAGAACCATTACCAAGAATATAATTACCAGTGATGTTGCCAGTGGCTGATATCAGGCCACCTGTTAATAAATTTCCACCTGTGACGTTGCCTGCTGTGACTGTGCCTGTGGTTGATATTGTGTTTGAACCAAATGCAGCCAAGAATGTGGCCACTTCGGCGTTGCCATAACTTGCGGCAATACCTGTAAGTAATGAGCCGTTACCAACAAAATATCCCGCAGTCACGTTGCCGGTAGTAACGACTGGGTTTGTTCCCAGAGCTGCCAAGTTAGCTACAACATTAGCGTTGCCGTATGATGCTGGCAATCCTGTTAATTGACTACCATTACCAATCAAGTAGTTTGCTGTCACGTTACCAACAACACTCATTCCAGTTGAGGCAAAAGTATAAACGTTGGTTACGCCACCAATATTACCAACCACGTTGCCGTTGGCCACAGGAATATTAAATTGTGTTGTGCCGTTTATCAACTGACTTGCGGCACCAACGTTGCCGCTGGCAACAACGCCGGTAAGTCCAGCACCGTTACCACTAAAGATACCATTGACCACAGTGATATTGCCAGTAGCAGTCAATGATCCAACGTTGCCGTTATAAGTTGGCAAGTATGCGGCCACATTTGAGTTGCCGTATGTTGCTGGCAAGCCTGTCAGTTGTGAACCATTGCCCAGGAAATATGAACCTGTGATGTTGCCTGACGCACTCACTGTGCTGGCTGTGATCGCTGTGTTACCTGACGCTCCGGCCAATACAGTTTGCCCGCCTGCTGGGTTTGTCATCACAATTGCAGTGGCGTTGGCGCTGATGGTGGCATTGCCTAAATAAATTGTGCTGTTACTGAGATATAGGTCTTTGAATCGTTGTGATGTAGTGCCTAGATCATAGGTTATATTGGCCGCAGGCACAATGTTAGCAGCCACAGTGATGTTATTGGATGCTATCACTGCCACGTTGGCAGTACCAGCAACACCAATGGTTACATTACCACCACTGGTACCAATGGTCACATTTGACGTTCCGTTGTTGATGTTGGATGATGTGGTTGACACACCGGTCAGCAGCGCACCGTTACCAAGAATATAGGTACCTTGCACATTTCCCACCGCTGTGACGTTACCTACTCCAACAATATCGCTACTGGTCAGTGATAAATTATCGCCAGCGGCCAATTCTTGTATCTGGCCTGAGCCTGAGTTAATAATTAACGGAATTCTATTTGCCATTATTTTTTTCCAATATCTATATTTATGTAGTAAACACTGTTATGTTTCCACTGCTTCTGGTGCCCACAAGAAAACTGTTGTTGCTGGCCAGGGCCACAGTGACTGGTGTGGTTCGTGTGCCTACTACCAATGTACGTGTGAACACAGTGTTACCAATGAAAATATTGCCCGTGGCTCGAAGATTGCCACCTGTGACATTGCCTACCGCAGTCAACCCAGAGGATGAGACCACAACTACATTTGATATTCCGCCAATGGACATGTTAGCATTGCCGCCCGAAGACCCAATGGTTATGTTGCTGGTTCCGTTAAAAATTGTGTTGGTATTGGTTTGAATACCTGTCAGCAGTGATCCATCACCCAGATAATAATTGCCTGCTGATACCGAAACATTGCCGGTGACAGATACGCCATTGGCTCTGAAAGTTGCTACATTGGCAGTACCATTTACACTGATTGTAACCGGGCCGTTGATGTCAGCAATTCGTACATTGCTGTTGGCATTGAGAATTTGGCTGCCGGCACTGACTGTGATTCCTGTCAGTCCTGCGCCATTGCCCTGAAAATAAGCCGCATATACTGTGTCGTATCTGTAGTTACTTGCGCCAAGATCAAATACTGCATCTGTAGAAGGGCGCACACTACTGTTGGTTACAACATTGCCAATTCCGTTACCTTGCAGGATCAAATTACCATTTGTACCGTTGATTGATATGGTATTATTGGCAATTACAACGTTGCTGTCAACAGGACCCGCGGCGTAGACTTCCGTAAAATTGTCATTTACGGCTTCAAATGCGGTGCGTAGTGCTTCTCCAGTGCCATCGTTGGCCACAGTGCCAACGTTGATGATCTGTTGTGTCATAGGTAATCCGTTCCTCTGGAGTATTTACCAAAAGAACAGGATTACGCTTTAGCCGATTCGAGTGTAGGTGAGGTAGGATCCTGACGGCACTACCACGTTTGCAGCACTGGTTTGTGCTTGTACCGCCACGTTTGCATTGCCTGCACTGTAGATTATGCCAGTAATTCTCACAGTTCTAGCTGTGGTTCCTGTCATGACCTGTGTGGTTCCTGTGCTGGCCGAAGTAGTAGATGTTGCCATGGCAAAACCTGCCACAGCAGTGGTCTGAGATTCTACTGTGTAACTACAGGTTCCTGCGTCAAAATAAGTGCTGAATGCTGTGGTTGTTCCTGCCGATGGCACCACTGGCATGTAGGCTTCAAACTTGTAGCTGGACCCTGCTAGTGCAAAGAATCCCAGAGAACCAACGTTGGCCATGACAGCAGAACTTATATTGGCTGCTACACTTTGCCAAACAACGTTTTCCACACCAATGCCTGTGCCAAACATGTTGCCAGTGACATTGGCATTGCCTAGTCTGGCTGTGGCTGCCAGCACCGATCCTGTGGCACTGACATTGCCCTGTGTTTCTAGTCCGCCACCTGAGTATATATTACCGGTGGCGCTGACCAGAGAATCACTGTTGATATTACCGCCACGAATATTACCCGTGGCCGAAATACCGCTGGCACTGCCACTGATCACTCCCACGCTAATGATGTTGCCGCCAGTGATGTTACCAGTGATTGAAGCGTAGCCTGTGGCTATGACATTGGCCCCAGATACCAAGTTACCAGTGGCTGTTACCCTGCCTGCTGTGATTATGTTTCCACCTGTGATGTTGCCAATTACTTCTGTTGTGCCCGAAATATAACTGTTGCCAGTCACAGCAAATGTGTGTAATGGGGCGAGGTTGGCTATACCCACGTTGCCAGTGGCACCCAACACAGCAATTCTAGTGGTTGAATTGGTTTGTAGCAAGATGTTGGCATTGCCGTTGACATCACTATAGACTGCTCGTAGTGCGGCTGTGGTTCTTGCGCCAAGTCCTGTGGCATCAGCAGTGACCCATTCCACTGAACCAATGTTGGCGCCCAGTGTTGTAACTGCGGTATTGGCATCTGTGAATCTAATAACTTGAGCAGTTGTTGCCCCAGATGTGTATGAAAGAACAATGTTGCCGGTTGTGACGTTTACATTACCCCCAGTGACATTGCCAGTGGCACTTACTAGCCCTGCTGTGAGAACGTTGCCACCAATGATATTACCAGTCACGCTGTAAGCACCAGTTAGGTTGAGTCCAGTTTGAGTGAATACTGCCACGTTGCTAACACCACCCACAGTGATGTTGGCATTTCCACTGGCAGTTTGAATTTCAATAGACGTTGTGCCGTTGAACAACTTGTCACCCGAAATGTTACCGGTCAAGCTGGCATTGCCCGAAACACTTAGGTCGCCAGTGATAACAACATTGGCAACACCGGTGGTATTTTGAAATGTCACAGTGTTGGCCGCACCAATACTTTCAATAATGAGATTGCCAGCAACACGCTTGTAGATAGCCATTTAGAGTTCCTTTGTGTTATTTATACGGTTTTGAAAGTCTGCGACAGGCATGTGTGCCATGTTGGCTATGGACCGAAGATCTGACAGATCTGCTGTGGTGTCACCTACCACACGAAAAAAACTAGCTTTGGGAAAATCCTTGGCTATTTGCTTGATTTGACGTACCCAATTGCCAGTAAATGTGGGATTGGCCGAACTCTTTTTGTAAAATTCTGTGTCGGCATAGATGTTGTTGAATCTGCCTGTGCGATTTGGTCCCATGTCAAATCCTATCAAATAAATTGCTCTTGCGCCATCCAGTGCTGCTTGCCCCACTGCTACCGGCCCAGAACTGTAGCCAAAATACTGCTGACTTATGCGCATTGAACCAGAATCTGGCAAGGGCTTGCGAGTATAATGGGTATGAGTTCGGCCATAGCCTTCGTGCTGAATGCGTTCGCTTATGGGCAAATCTGTGCTGATCAACACATCGGGTTCAAACTCTCGATAGATAGCATTACAGCCGTACACACGCCCAAGCGTTTTTAGCAAGTTCAAATCAATTTGTTGACGGCTTATGCCGTTACCAAGTACAAAAGCTGGGCCCATAAAAAATCCTCCCAGTATGTAGCTGGGAGGACTTGGTTGCTTGATAAATTAAGAAGTAACGTTCTGTATCAAAGCCACGTTGATAGTGGTTTGTGCAGTACCTGACTTGATAACCGAGCCTTCGTCAGTGAAGAAGTTGGCCACTTGACGTGTGTCAGCAACAACTTCAGCAGCAGTGAATCCATTTCCGCCCTCAAAGCCCAACAAGAATTTGTTGGACAACTTGGAAATAAACACTTCAGATGAAGTATCATCAATGTAGCTGATGCTCATCAATCCCACTGTTGGTGTTGCAGAATTTGTCAAAATACACACACCTACAGAGTTGGCAGTACCTGAACCTGCTCCGCCTACGGCATTGGCAGTAAACACAGTGCCTACACCAAAGTTACCGGGTGCACCAGCGGCTGTCCAGTTGGTGGTACCCACAGACACAATCATGTATGCTTGACCAACAACAAAACTTCCGTCGTTGACAGTGGTAACAGATCCCACTAGATATTTGCGAGAACCTTTTTGGCGGATGATATAGCCTTGTGCCACACCAATACCCGAGCCCGAAGGGTTGGCAATGTTCACAGTGACGTCAACACGTGGATTGGTTGCTGACGGTGTATCTGTAGGACCTGCACCGCCAACCACACCAAGATATTGAGTGCCGTCTAGAGTTTGAACTGGGCTGTTGAAGACCGGGTTTGTTAAACTATTAAAGTTAGGAAAAGCAATGTCGACACTAACGGCTGCGCCGCTGTTGCCTGATCCAGTTGATGATTTTTGTATTTTTAGAGGACGACCCATGTTTTTTTCTCCTTAAAGAAGTCCGATGCGAGTTCTAGTCGCTACGCTGTGGGTTTTAGTCTCAGCATAAAACACCCTATTGTGTTGACAAGTATTTAGCGAAAATGTAAAATAGTACTCGCTAGGAGCGTAAATATCCTTATGAATACTAATGAACTAATTGAAGCTGGTAACCAGCACAGAGCCGAAGGCAACCCTGAACAAGCATTACAATGTTATGCCATGGCATTTGTTCAAGATCCCGATTCAGCCGCGGCATTCAACAACTATGGCAATGTCGTGCGTGAATGTGGGCAACCAAAACGAGCTATACCGTTTCTACAACATGCCACCCTGTTAGAACCAAACAATGTGACTGCACAGTTTAATTTGGCCGTGAGTTATTTGTTAAGCGGCGATTATCAGCGTGGTTGGCCTGCTTATGAATCTCGATGGAACTATGAACATCTTGTTGGATCAGAGCCCAAATTTAGTCAACCTCGCTGGCGTGGCGAAGATCTCCGAGACAAGACTATTCTAGTAGTTGGCGAGCAAGGTCACGGTGACTGCATTCAGTTTGTGCGATTTGTTTACAATCTACACCTGATGGGTGCCCGGGTCAAACTGCAAGTCACAGACGGCTTGATTCCATTGTTGAACACCAGTGATATTGTGGAGCAAGTTGCAGGCTACAGTACCGACATGGGCGACTTTGATTACTGGGTTCCTATCATGAGTATTCCTGGCATCTTGGGTGTTACTTTAGATAACCTGCCCCGGATACAAAGTTACATGAACGCTAACCCTGTGCTGATGAAACAGTGGCAAGATCGACTGGGACACAAATACAAAATGCGTGTGGGAATTTCCTGGAGTGGTCGTAGAGACGCCTGGCTCAATCAACACAAAGGTGTACCGTTTGATCAGGTACTGGCCATGATCCAGAGTCATCCTGAATATGAATGGATTAGCCTGCAAGTAGATGCCACACCAGATGAAGAACAGGCCCTAGCCGACGCTGGGCTTAGACTCTGGCCTGGTTCGATCAGCAGTTTTGCTGATACCGCCGCACTAATGATGCACCTAGACGTCATTGTCAGTGTGGATACCGCTATCACTCACTTGGCAGGTGCCCTGGGTCGGCCAGTATGGGTCATGCTCAATGCTTTTGCCACAGACTGGCGTTGGTTATTGGACAGAGATTCTAGTCCTTGGTATTCCAGTGCCAGGTTGTTTAGACAACCCACAAGGGGAGATTGGACTAGTGTTACTGAAAAAATTGTAAAATATCTAGCCTGGTACAAAATCTAGATCTCAAATCATTGTTAACTTTTAATTTAAATCCGTCCAGGTGTTGGATATTCCGTTATAACCACGAAATTTACCTGTGGTAGTATTGTAATATATGAGTCCAGCTATACCGGTTGGATCATTTGACAGCCCAGTTAATAACATAGTGGATGTCGATGTTTTGTTAACTGCTGTAATATTTCCTGCATTGACAATGTTACTATTGCTCAAATTAAGGTTGTCTCCGGCAGGGATTTCTTCAATTTGACTGCTAGTGGGATTAATAATTAGTGGAAATCTATCAGTCATCCCTTACTTATGTAAATTTTCACTGATTTTGACCCCAGAGTTCAATGTTTAAAAAGTAATTTCAAATGAGCTAACCAAGGCACATTGGTCATGTGCATGCCGTTGGTAGTTATTCTTGTTGGCGGCAATAGCTTTGTGATTTCTGGTTGCTGAGTCCAATGTACCCCTGGGCGATGATGATGTTCTTGATGATATCCAGCATTGAAACATAACACATTGTACCACCAGCTGTATATTCCCACTGAATCTTGTGTGGTGTTGCCTTGATAGTGATACGCACCATAATGTTCTCCATAGTGCCAACTATAATTTAAAAAATGTGCTAGGCTATAAATTACAAACAACAGCCATAGTCCGTAGATAAAGTTAATCAGCATGACAGCCAAGAAAAACCCAACAATAGCAAACTGTTCTCTGCGCCACAATACAAAATTCATCATTGGCGTTTTGGGTTGCGTGTGTTGCCACATTTGATAAAACACATATTTCCATGGTCCTATAAAATTATGTTGGGCAAGACGATAACAAAATTTCCAAACATTTTCAACTTGTCCATTGACACCATGCCCAAATACTGAGATTCTGTCTCGGCTTGCGCCGTTTATTGGAAGATCATTCACATACTTGTGATGTATTGAATGACTTATTCTATAAGTTTGTGGCGAAACTCCTGAGGAACCAGCAAGTAACAATTCGTATGCTTGATTCAAAAACTTTTGATTAAATGTTAGCCAGTGTGTGTGATGATGCAAAGAAGAGTTTTGTATGCACACTATCAACATTATGTGAAAAGGTGCTGTGATCGCTAACCAACCTAGGGTTGGATCAATCACAGCCATTGCAAATGCCACTGCTATTGTCAACACAGTTTGTAGAATTAAGAACATATCTTTCCAAGAATATTTAAATATTGATTTCATACAATTATATATCCAACAAAAAACCTGCCGAAGCAGGTTTCTTGCCTTCCCATCCCTGGGAGTTTCTCTGATTAGGAGAATGAAAGGTTAGACACAGCGATCTCGCCAACATAGTCACCAGCATTGCCGAAGCTTGATGCAGTGTTTGTTAACTCGATGTAACCATAACGTGTCATGAATGACACGACTGGTTCGAATGTGCTTGGATCCAACACAACGCCTGAAGACATCAATGGGATGTATGGGCAGTAGAATGCTGGAGCGTCTGCTTCTGAAGAACCTTTGTAGCCGACCAACACTGGTGTTGTGTCACTTGCATAAGAGTCAACGAACACACGCATTGCGCCGTTCAATGTACCAACAAACTTGGTGTTTGTAGGTGCTTCAAAAGTACCTTCTGTAGTACGTGCAAATGCGCTGGTTGTAGCACTTTGCAATACTGTCAAGGCAGCTGAACTAACAACAGCGTAGTTACCAGCGCCACGACGAGTACGTTGGGCGATCAAGTTAGCAACACGGTTGATCAAAACAGCCAATGCGGCGTGTTCGTCACCAACGAATGTAGCTGTACCTGAAACGGTAGCTTGGTTGTATGTGAACTCAGTTGCAGCCAATGAACGTAGACTCAAAAGAATCTCTTGGTCAATTTCAGCTGTAATTTCTTGAGCAAGTGCGGCCATGATTTCTGCTTCAACGTCAATACCATGCATGGCTTGTGCGTCTTGTGCAGATTCAAATGTCCAACGTGCTTGCAACTTACGTGTGCGAGCTTCAACAGCTTGCTTCAAGATCTGTACAGAAATTTGCTTACCGCCAGTACCTTCCATAGTAGCTGTAGCGCCGCCAGTGTAGTTGGTAGCTGTGCTGGTTGCAGTAGGTACTGTAGAGTATGCTGTGGCAATCGTGAATGGTGACAATGCTTCTTGACCAGCTGTTACAGAAGTAGCGGCTGCAGAAGTGTCTGTCAAACTCTGTGCATAACGTACACGTAGAGTGTGGATTTGGCCCACTGGACCGGTCATTGGTTGTACACCAACCAACTCGTTAGCAATAACGGTTGGCATAACACGGCGAATAACTGGAAGAATCACACGGTTTAATGTTGCGATGTTACCAGATGCTGTTGAACCTGCGGAAGCATTTTCCTTCAAGTACTTGCGAGTGTTTTCTAAGATAACACCCATACTGTTGCGCTTTGAGCCGTTCAAACCTTCAAGCAATGCTTCTTTGGTCTCGCCCCAGCGGCTTTCTAATAGTTCTTGTGACATTTAAGTCTCCTATAAAAAATTTTATAACCCTGCCAGGCGCTTGAGGTCAATCACGTTACCGCGATCTTCCTGTTGACTACTTGGAACAGTTTTATCCCCAGTTGCTACGGAAACGTTTTCTGTGATCACTTTAGAGGCTTTCACAGAGCGGTCTTCCAACACAGCTGGTAGATACTTTTCGAAGGCGTTTTTCAAACGAGTAGTTTGTACGCTTTCCAGCAAATTACGCATGACGTCAGCTTTTTCCTGGTTTAGAGGACTAAGCAATTCTTGCATCAGGTCTTGACGCTGATTGCTTTCTTTGATCATACGTATTTCACGTTCTTTTGACTCAACAACAACTTTGGCGTGTTGTGAGACTTCAATGGCTTTCTTCAATTGCTTATTTTTGCCTTCTAGCATAGCGTATAGCTTGCGGACTTCTGCTTTCTCATTTAGGTGAGTAGCACCAAATTCACTTGCGTATGCTTCAAAAATACGGCGACCAAAATTGTTCTCACGAGCAACTTTGATATCCTCTTGCAATTGACCCAGTTCTTCCCTGAGATGACGGCTAACAGCTTGACTCATTTTCTCTGCACTTTCTTTTACGAAACGTGTTTTGAGTGTTTCAAGTTTTGCGCGGGCTTCACGTACCAAGCGGACTTTTGTTTCCACTACGTCACGTTTGTCTGCGGCAAACTCTTGAATTTCACGAGCTAATGCATGCACCATGAAGTTTTCTAGTTTTGCTAGTCCTTCTGTGTGCATCTTACGGTCTTTGCGCAATTCGCCAATTTCTTCTGCAAGTTTTGTCACCAAGAAGCCGTTAAACTTCTGTGCTGACTCTTTCATCTTGCCTTGGAAACGAACGCGATCTTCTGCAAGTGATTGCTTTTCAGCAGCCACAGCTTGAATTTCTGCGGTGAGACTTTCTGTTACCATTTTATCCAGGGCTTCAACCATTACTGACTTATCATGTTCGTAGCGTCCTGCATACTCTTCTCTGAGTTCTGCACGAGCCTGTTCACGAGCTTCACTTAACTTGGCTTCCCAAGCTTCTGTGATCTCTTGACGAGTTTCCTCGGTGATCAGGTTGCTATCTAACAATGGTTTGATTGCATCTAACATTTGTAGATTCTCCTTAGATCTTAAGTTCTCTAATGAGTTTTACAACTTCATTCTTGAGATACTTTTGCACTTTGTTGTCTTCGCCCGCTTCCCGTGCTACCTCTAACAGTCTATGGCCGTACTTCATGTTCATGAGACTTTCATATATTGCTTTAGGGTATGCATTGGGTGCGCTGGGTTGAGCAACTACATCTATAGTGACAATTTCAAAGTCACTTACATGTCCTGTTCTGTCGTCAACGTTGCCGCTGCCACGACTTGAAACTCCTAATTTCACACCAGATGTCAGCAAGGTCTTGATCAACTCACCCATTGGGGTTGGTAAGATCTTCATTTTGCCACATCCAGCATCGCCATCCATCCACATACTTTCAACAGCGTGACACACACGATCTAGATTTATTTTTAAATCATCTGGGTGATCCACTTCGCCTAGCACTGAGTTACCTTCTTTAATCTGTTGATTAATTGTGTTGACTGCTTTGCTGATTTCGTGTAATGGGTAGACACGGTCATTTGCATTGCGCTTGTTGCCTTCAATACAGATGCCTTTTAAATAGAGATTTTTACCGTGGCCATCCGGTCCAGATTCTTCTAGAACCTGGATATTGGCCTGATTAAAGGTAAGTTGTTCTCTTAGTGTTTTCATTGATTAACCGCGAGCTACTGGGCTCTTTGTGTTAACACCGCTGGCTTGACCCATCACTGGCTTGGTAGCTGGCTTTGGACTTTGTGTGCCTTGAGCTGGTGTATTACCAACTTTGCCAATCAAATCTTTTGTGCTGTTTCTGTAAGCCGGAGTGTCATGATTGCCACCCATTTCGCCACCTGCGTGTACTGGCTTGACTGAATTACCAATTGGGCCTTTAGCGCCTGAATTTGCGACTACTGTAGACTTCTTGTTAACGCCGCCTTCTTCAGAAGTCACTGGCTTTGGGGCTGCTTTAAGCGTCACAGCTTCCATCATGCCCATTTCTTCAGTGTCGTCCATTTCAATAGCGTCGCCGCCTTCTTCTGGACCAAAACCGTCGCCGTTGCCCATGTCATCGTTGCCCATTAGGTCTTCGAATTCGGCCATCAACTGGTCTAATTTGTCTTCAAGGTTAAGAATGTCGTCTTTGCTGGCTGGTTCAGAACCGCCTTCGTCGCCGCCCATGTCAGCTGTGTCATCGTCGCCCATTAGGTCTTCGAATTCGGCCATCAACTGGTCTAATTTGTCTTCAAGGTTAAGAATGTCGTCTTTGCTGGCTGGTTCAGAACCGCCTTCGTCGCCGCCCATGTCAGCCATGTCATCGTCGCCCATGTCATCGTCGGCCATATCTTCTTCGCCTTCCATGTTCATGTCAGACTCTTCTTCAGCTTCAACGTCGTCGATCAAGTCGTCACTAGCGTCGCCGCCCATGGCTTCTTCAAGATCTTCTTCTTCGCCTTCTTCGATGTCTTCGACACCTTCTTCGAGATCTTCTTCAGCTTCTTCAGCCATCAAATTCTCGTAAATCTCACGACTTTTTTCCACGACGATATCATGGAAAAGCTCACGTGCTTTGCTTTCTTCATCATTGATCACGTATTCGATCAATTGTTCAAATTTGTTCATAGAAAACTCCTGTAGGTAAAGTGTAATGTTATTTACACATCAGGAGAAAAACACGCGGTTTATGAGGCCGAAAAGGCCATAAATTACATCGCCGGTGCTTCAGGGGCAGGTGCATACTGCTGACGCACCAGTTTGAGTTTTTCTTTGTATTCTACCATACGCACATCGTTCATTTTACGCAGTTTGTTCAGCTGACGTAACGTTAGATGCGTTTTACGCAGGTCACCAATTTCTGGTTGGCTATTGTCTTGCGCAAGGTCCTGATAGGCTTCAGGTTCTTTTTTGTAGAATTCGTTAAGGATCATGTGAATATTTATGCTGGCGGGGCGCCTGCGCCACCCACGCCTCCAGGTACTACAGGACCTGCTGGACCCGATCCCACTTCGGGGGCGCCTACTCCCGCTGGTTCCATTTGCCCAATTTCTTCACCTGTGGCAATGTCTGTTTCCAGTTGTCCTGGACTGATTCCTATTGAGCGTAGATCGCTGCCCGAAGGTTCTATTGTGGGTGTGTCGCGTTCTTCACGCCACATTGTTTCGTTTTCTTTGATTTCTTCTTCAGTCAATCCCAAGAAGCGTTCAAGCAAAAACCGTTTTGACATGTACGGCAAGGGCTCCATCTGCATAAATGCTTGGATACGTGTGTTGTCTAGTTCGCTTTGACGGTAACTTGCAAAGTTTTGCGGTGCATTAAAGCCAATGCTAAACAGGCTGGAGTCAATGTTAAACCCACGCCATTTCAAGAACATCTTGAATTCGTCGTCTAATTTCTGGGCAATTAAGGCCTGTAAACGTTCACAATACTGGTTGAATCTATACTCTTGTATCAGTGCTGTGCCTACTTTTCCGTCGCTCATTGCACGGTCTGAGTCATCAGGACCAGTGGGCAAGTAACTGCTAGGCACACGCAAACCACGGGCCATTTTGTTGTTAAAATACTTTAAATCGTCAATTTCGCCTAGGTTTGACCCGCCAGCTAATGTTTCTACTGAGCTGCCTCGGCCGTCTTGACCCTGGGGGAAGAAGTAGTCTTCGTTGATTGATAATGGATTATAACTGCTATCCATCATGTTTTGCCCGCCACCTGTTATGGTAGGGATTCTACGCTGATGCATTTCATTCTTCACACGTTCCACAAACTGCATGGCCAAGTGTGACGGCATGTTGCCCACGTCAATTTTGAAGATTCGGCGCTCAGGAGCACGGCTCACACGATAGATAAGAATAGCATCTTCCAGCAGTTCTTTCTGTTTGTAAACTTTGTAAATTTGTTCTAGAATACTGCGTCCAAACGGCCAGAACACATCCAGGCCTTCGTTTAAACTGCAATGTACCACGTGCTTGGCATCCAAGGTGGCTTCGTTCATGGCATGCATGAATCGGCTGTTGCCTACACCGCCGCCGGCACCGCCGTTGGGCATGGTGTAGTTTGATGATCCTGATATGGTACCTGTCACAGGATTGGTCATGTAGTCGGTGGTGGTCTTGGCGGCCACAGTCATGTTCTGGAAGTTGGGGTTGATGTCACGAATCACATACTGCTCAGGACGCTTGCCTTCTGATTCGTTCACAATCACTCGCATGATCTTGGTCATATCCACCCACATCATTTCAAATGTTTCTGGGTCACGCACAAAAATTTGATCACCGTACTTGATGGTGTTGCGGAACAGTTTGAAGATGCGCTGGTCCAGTTTGTTCAGTTTCACCCACTGTTGCAGTTGTTTCTTGATAATACCAATCTCGTGATCAGTGGGTTTGTCATTGTATTTGACGTCAAACGGTGTGCCGTTTGTTTCGTTCATTTGTGTGGAGAACTCAGCAATGATGTCTAAACAGGCATTGACTTCTGAGTCCATGTCCATGTTTTCATACTGATTGTAACGTTCCACACGGTTGGGATGGCCTGAATATACTTCGGGTAGTCTGCTGGCATAGTTGCGGAACACAAAGTCTGCTTGAGATCCGTTGCTGCCATCATTGCGAGGATAGTTTGGCAAGCCAAACTGATTCTTGCCCGAGATTGGGCTCATTGCGCCTGAATTGTCTGCGACCTTGAAGTACTTGCGCCAAGAGCCTTGTTGTTTTTCTGCCATAGTAGTTTATTTACCGTGATTACGACTGCGCACGTAGCATTTTGTTCTGTACGTCAACAGAGTTCTTTTGAGCACTGACCATTTGTTCCATCATAGCAGCCATGGTTGAAGTTTGTTCTGCCATGATTTTGAACAATCCCATGGCCTCATCTCCCAGCCCCATTTTGCCATTAAAGCTGACAGGAACATTGCCATCCTTGAGTGGGATCACTGCTTCAGGACCAGCTTCACCAATCATTGACAATGTGGCGTCATCCACAAGTCCACCATTGGCAAAGGCCGGAATCTGTGCATGATAGTGGCCCCCTGTTGCTCCAGACGTAGGGTTGTTGTACTCGTCTATGGCTAGACTGGCGCCCATTTGTTTGAGATAATCTGTGACCGCTCGGCCTTCTTCCTTGGTTGGCGGTGTTGCCACAGTAAAGTCCATTGCTAGACCTTTTGTGTGCTGGCTGCTGGGTGCTTTTTCGTTATGGAACTTGTCGTTGAAACCTGTGAACATTCCAAATCCAGGAATGCCAGCCTGCACAGATTTTGCTAGTTCAATGATGTTAGGACTAATCTTAGCGCCTTCGGCTTGAACGTCGCCAGATTTAAGTCGTAATCCTAGCCCTTTAAGATCGTCTTGGCTCTTGATTTGCATGCCTTGGCCGCCGACCATGGGTGGCATGCCTGCCGCTGAAGGCATTCGCAGTCCTGTCCCTCCGCCCATGCCAGGCGCTGAAGGCATCTGTAGGCCACCGCCCATGCCATTGCCCATGCCATTGCCCATGCCACCGCCCATGCCACCGCCCATTGATCTCATCATAGTAGCGTTTTTACGCAAGGCTTCGCCGGCTTCTTTGCCCATGGCTTTTTCCATGACCTCTACCATTTTTTCAAGTGTGTCGTTTTGCTCTTCAAGCATTTCGATCTCATCACCCATCAACTGTGTTTTCAAAGTTCTTAATCTGTCAGACAAGCGACTAAAATTTTGTGTTTTCTTTAGATCTTGATCTGTGAGCTTTTCTAGTGTTTGTGTATCTTTCAACATCTCTTTGTAGAGATTGTCGATCTTGTCCAGTTGCTCACCACCAGCACCTGCCATACCCCCGGTGTTAAGTGTACCCATTAATTGATTTTCAGGAATCACTAGCTCATTGCCGTGAAGCATTGCCAGGTATCCCGATTGAGGTCCACTTAAGAATCCTCCTTCTGACGCCATGGGTATGTTAGTCGTATCAACTGCTTCTACAGATCCTTGTTTGCCGGCATCTTTGGGATCTGGCGCTTGATTTCTTCCGGCAAATAGGTAACCACCGATGCCACCAATTGCAGCGCCCACGGCACCGCCAACTGCTGTGCCAATAAGAGGAACTACACTGCCTATTGCCGCGCCAGTTAACGCACCAGCACCTGCACCAGCACCTGCCGCAGCTAGTTTTTCACCAGTTGTGGCTTTGCCGCCAACAACATCTGCTAGTCCGCGAGCAGCCAGTCCAGTTGCTTCGGCTAACAGTCTCATTTTTTCTTGAGCTGGAACAATTCCTTCAAAGACAAAATCTGTCATGGCCTTGTTGGCTTTGATCTGAGCTTCCACAATTGCAGTTTGACCTTTGACCAGCGGATCTGCCCCAGCTATCTGTGCTTTTTGATCTGCTTGAATCTTAGCTGAGTTAGCAACAATATCACCGTTGGCCATTTGTGCCAACTTTAATTGTTCGGATAAATTACCAAATTTGTCATTATAAGCACCAAGCTGACCTAGTGTGGTACCCACTGTGTCAGCTGTGTTACCCATTTCTTTGCCAGTGCGTTGTGCGGCTTCTTGATAGCTAATTTGCCCGGCAATGACTTGTTGTGTGGTGCGTATCATCTCGCCGTTGGATGCCAAGTTGGCTTTTTGTGCATCGGCATTTGACAAGTTGCCTGTTACAGATGCCTGGAAGGCAGACGCCATTTCAGGACCAGCAGCTTCATAAACGCTGTTGAGTTTTAATAAGGCTTCGGCTCCTTCTTTGTTACCAGCCAGTTGTAGCTCACGAACTTTTGCTGCAAACTGTTCTTTCTGCAATGCACGTTCGCGTTGTTGTTCCATTTCGGCACGACTCTGACCAGTAAGCCTAGTCAACATGTCTTGTTCTTTCAAGTAGTCTTGAGCACCTTTGGCCAGTTGGGCAACACTCATTGACTGGGAATTGCCCAAACGAGTTTGCAGTTTAACATAACCGGCCATGCCTTCGTTGATGTCTTTGATTCCCAAGCCCATGTTCATTAGGCCTGCACGAGCAGGCTCTAGGGCCGCGCCCATGTCGGCAAACTTTTTACGACCGTCGCTGACCGATCCAGCAAACAACGCAAAGTCTTTGGAATTTTCTGCAACCAAACTGACCATTTGGTCCAATTCGCCCATGGCCAAGCCGAGCTTTTGAGCATCGTTCTTCAGGCCGGTCATGCCGTCGGCTGCTGCTCCTCCAGATTTGGCTAGACCTTGATATCCTTTGTGAAGCTGATCTGCCATTTCGTTGGCGGCTTGCGTGTACTTGATATACGCAGTGGCGGCCATGGTGATGCCGGCAATCAGTCCTTTGATCAAAAAGCCGCCAGGAATCATCAACGACAGAGCTGCACCTGCGGCAGTGGCCGCAGTGCTTAATTCATCCAAACTGGAATTAAACGCTGACGCACCTTTTTTGCCGTCCAGCATGGCCTTGCCAGCTGCCATGCCAGCAGATGCCAGTGCACCTATTGCGTCTGCGCCTTTTTTGGTACCAGCAGTGAAATTTTCTATACCGTGCTTGGCTTTCATCTCCGCATCAGTTGTTTCATCTCGAGTTCGGCTGGAAACTCTGCCGTTGACAGCTAGCTCTTCGTTGAGCCGTTGCAATGTTCTAGCCAGTTCTGTTGCGGCCTGATTCGCTTCTACATTTCCATCTGTCATGTTTTACCACCCATAAGTATTGCTATATTTATAGGTGATTTATGTCCCAAACTACGAACCCACTAAAACAATTTTTTAGACAACCAGCAATTTATTTGCGTTTGCCAATGAATGGCAAATACTGGCCCGATCGGTCAATTGATCTGCCAGAAAATCAAGAGCTACCAATTTACCCCATGACTGCCATAGACGAAATTACATACCGCACCCCAGATGCGTTGTTTAACGGACAAGCTGTGGTCAACGTCATACAAAGCTGTGTTCCGGCTGTGAAAAACGCCTGGTCCATCCCAGGTGTAGATTTAAATGCAATCTTGGTTGGCATAAGAATTGCCAGCTACGGACATGATATGGAAATCAATTCCAAATGCCCGGGCTGCCAAGCAGAATCAGAGTTCAACGTAGACCTGCGCATGATCCTGGATCAAATAAAACAGCCCGATTATGATACCCCAATCAAGCAAGGCGATCTAGAAATTACCATTTGCCCCATCACCTACAAACACCAAAATGATATCAATCTACGACAATATGATCAACAGCGTATGATTCAGCAAATACAGATAGACGAATCTCTAAATGATGAGCAAAAAGTTGAAGCCCTGAACAAGGCATTGCATCAAATTACTGAGCTCACAATCGAAACATTAAAATACAGCATCAGCAGTATTCGTGCTCGAGGCACGTTGGTCACTGAATCAGAATTCATTGCTGAGTTTTTGACCAACTGCGATCGTAAGATTTATCAAGAAATTCGAGAGCGTGTGATCAACCTACGTGCCGAAACTGATCTCAAACCGTTTGATATTACTTGTCCAGAATGTGCGCACAAGCATCAACAAACTCTTACCCTGGATCAAGCAGCTTTTTTCGGGGTCGCCTCCTGACATTGACTCCTGAAGACATATCTACCATGGTAGATAACATGGACAAGGAGGCACAAAGTATTCGTCGTCAAAGTTTAAAAATGTCGTGGTACATGCGCGGAGGCGCCACATACGAAGATGTTCTACAAATGAGTACACCTGAGCGTAAAATGCTAAGTGAACTGATCAAAGAAAATCTTGACACAACCAAATCGAGCAAATTGCCTTTCTTCTAATGGAACTAGAACAAGTCAAACAAGATATAGAATCCTGGATTGAGAACTTTGTAGAAGTTCCACATCCAGCCTTGGGCGGATTTCCGCCATGTCCGTTTGCACGTCAGGCCAGAATGAAACGCACGTTTGAAGTATACCTAGGAAGCGATCCTTATTATGATCTCAAAAATCGATCACGGTGGGGCATGGGAGACCGGGAAGTTATTATCTATGCTTATGATCCTGCAGAATGGCCTTACAAACTGTTCTCTACCAGCATTGAATCTGCCAACACCGAACACCTACTAAGAGTTGACATGTTAGCTCTGGAAGATCATCCTGCAGATGTTGAAAATGTCAACGGTGTCATAATGAATCAAGGCAAGTATGCACTAGCACTTGTGCAGTGTTTGAGTGATTTAAATACCAAGGCCCAACAAATGGCCTCCAAAGGATTTTATCATGACTGGCCAGAAGAATACTTGCAAGGTCTGTTCCATCACAGACAGGACCCCAGATGACTTATCAGTTTGCTAGAATTGATCTGAGCCAAACTGACTACAAGGAATCAGTCAAGTGGGAATACTTGCGTGAGCCAGACGTTGCCAAGCTGAATACTATCTATAGAGACTACTGCAAATACAAACACTTTGCCAGTGTCATGCCCATCTTTGATAGTCGTTATACTGATCCAATGACTGATGTAATTGGTTACTATGATCAAGACAAACTGGTTGCGTTCAGTTTAATTCGACGCTACGATGACAAGAATGCTCTGTGCGATCAATTTGCATGGAACTACAACAACCCCCGATTAAGATTGGGAATAGAAACAATGAAAACAGAGTGTGCTATCTACCGAGCTCGCGGTTTTAAGTACCTGTACCTTGAGCAAGCACACCTGTACAAATCCGAAATACAAGGATTTGAAATACTAGGACCACTGGAGTAACTATGGATTTATACACAATTTGGGCAGACAAAGAAGGCGACATATCAGACCTCGACTGGGTCAACGGAATGAAAAGTTTCTTTGATCATTTGATCGACGAAGGCAAGATGGAGAGCTACAGAATCACTAGATGCAAGATGGGATTCCGTTCAATTGCTGACATGCCAGAGTGGATGATCATCATGGAGTTCACGGGTATGGCTCAAATGGATAGTGCTTTCAAACGGGTAGCACCACTTGAAGGTGAACTTGAAGTCAAACACAAAAGTTTCAATCAATTTGTCTCAGGCAACATACAACATGCCTTGTTTAGAGATTGGCCAGATACTAATCTATGACATTCAAGACTTACTACGTAAGTCTGTTGTTTTCGCTATCGCTCAACAACTGATTGTTTCTCTAACTACTTGTTTTAAGTATCATCTAGATTAATTGGTCATAATTCACCGTATGCACGGTGAATATGAAAGAGCATCATCTGAGTAGCACAGTCATCTAATAGTAATGAGATTGTAGTTTCCTACGCGGAGGCGGTTGACCGGTACCCCCTACTCAAGCTTCACATATCAACGGAACCCTAGTAACCCGATATTAGATCCAAGTTCTACGAGCATGGGGTGTATCTTCTTCACAGAGCCCAAACCATTTGTTGCCTTAAGTTAGCAATTGCCTTTGACGCCCAAGTCTAGACCGGGTATTTCACCGTTCCTCAATGGGGGTGAGCCAATACACTCACCACGTTGTCGTAATCGCTGCCTGTTAAATTTTGTTTATAATGTGTGAGCCATGCACCCTAACTTGGATGTGGCCGTTGTAATAATCTCGTGATTCCAATACTCGTCGGGCAAATTGTTCTCTTGCTTCGACATAACTACATTCAGATTTTGATCCGCAGTAGTAAAGTATTTCTCTGGTGAAGTTTTCGGTGCCTAGTTTGATTACGTCTGCGGTTAATTCTGGGCTTGACCCGTAGTACTCTCTCCAATCACTGTCGATCTTGGAGCGTATCTTCTTCCGCTTCTTTGTGCCGTTTTTTTGTTTTACAGTCTTGTATGTTGTTTTTGCGAATTTTGCTAATTTTTTGCCTATGTACTTGCGTCCAGTGAGATTACATGTGATCAAGTAAACAAATCCCACACACTCTTCGGGCAACGTCTCAATTGGGGTATCTTGATATAGCCATGTCATGTGTTGTATGCGATTTATCCTTGCTGTATAGTTATCTCCATTACCACGAAGTTGCGTAATTTTTGTCTACAAGCGAACTCGAGCATTTAGACTGGCATTCCTGCCATTTAAACGTTTGAAACTCGTTGTTCCAAAAAGGATCTGTTAGTACGTCTGTTAAAGTTTTTTTGTGTAAATTAAAATCTTCTGCCAGTTGTTGCCATTGTGAGTTGTGATTGTAACGATTTGCAACCCAACAGCAAGGGAACAATCTGCCCCTAGCGTCAATGTACAAACCTTTGTTGCCTATTTCGCATAACGGAGTTACCCCGTTACGACTTCGAGTTTGATCGTATAATTCGATATTTTTTCTATGTACAGGAGTCCATGATCCGCGATAAGTTAATTCTGAAATTTCTCTTTCAAATCTATGACTACCGCTGACAAATTTTACACTGGGTTGCAAAGGATCGTCTATGCCGTAACTAGGATAGATACTGCCAAATTTAGTGCTTTTGGTCAACTGAAAAACATCAATGTCCAGTTGCTTTGCCAAGTCCCGCATGTGATCTAAACGATTTTCATTGAATCGAAAAGCAATAGCGGCCCAAACAATTTGACAATCACTTGCACCACGCAAGGCAGAGATGCCATTGACAATACTTGCAAAGTCACTGTTCACACGATACAGATTGTTGCTGGCGTTGTCCCAACCATCTATGCTGAAATGCACAGTATCACTGCTGTCCAAAACAGATCCCAATTGTGTCCACCACTCAGATTTTTTATGTGACCCGTTTGTGATAATGACAATCTCAATAGATTTTATACTTTTAAGATAGTTAATTATTGGAATCAAATCGTGTGCATAGATAGGATCACCGTCGTCACCACAGAATGTGATCTTCTCAACATTGTTTAACACAAACTCGGGAGTGAAATTACGTTGGAAGAATTCTAAGTCTAGTTCTGTGTTCACAAGACCGTCAGGAACTTCTTGACGGGCACAACGAGGACATCGTAAGGTACACTTGCTGGATATTTCAATATGGAAATGCCAAGTGGCTAGCATTATGCCATCTCAACGTCAGTATTGTAACTGGTAAAACCATTCTCTTTTATCACTTTAAGAATGTTCTCCACACGCCCGGCCAGTTCATCTCTGTGTGAAACAAGCCAGATTGACTTGTGGCGTTCTCTACTCATCTTTTTCAGCAAGGCCAGTGCGTTCTCCACACCCTGTGTGTCCAAGCCGTTGTCAATCAGCTCATCAATGAACAACAAGTTGATTGGTGAATATAAACTTTCCCATACATCACGGAATGCCCATGACATTGACAAGATCAATCTGTTACGCTCGCCTCGACTCAAGTTATCAAAGTCTAGTTCACGTCCTAGTTCTTCAATGCTCACAGTCAGATCGTTTTGAAACTTCACAGTATGCGGCAGGCCAATGCGATCTAGATAGTGTGTGAGCCGTGAGTTTAGATAACTTAAATTCTGATCAATAATTTTCTTGCGTACAAAACTGTCTTTGCTTGTCAACAGTTTGAGCAAGAAGTCTTGATGATCTTGCAAACGAGTAAGTTCGTTCAGTGTGTCATATGACACAACTTGTAAGGCTTGGCCTTGCATGTCTGAGATTTGTTCTTCGTAAGTATCTATGTCCGCAGAGCGTGAGGTTAGATCTTTGCGTAGTGTTTCCACGGTATTGCGATGATTCAGTGCTTGTTCTAACGAATCATAAAACACAGTGGGTGCAGTTCCCAACGCACCAACCTGAGTGATAGTATCTTCATGCCCTTGACGTTGTGTGTCGTTGGCTAAAAGTTGTAGTGCTGTTTCTTGTATCGAAGCTTGTTTGGCCTGTTTCAATTCATCCTGTTTGTCATCGTGCAAGTCTTGACCACATGAGTGACACTTATGAGCATCCAATGCTTCAATTTCTGTTTTGAGTTTATCTAACAGTCGATTTAGTTTAGCATCGTCTGCGTCAATTTGACGAATGTACCGCGTGGCATCATCGAGAGATTTTTTCTTCACATGAAATGCTTCTAGATCTCTATGTGCTTGTACTTCGGCATCAATATCAATATGTTCAAGATCCGCAATGGCCTGTTGTAGTTTGCCTACATCCTCGTCACGCTTGGCTGTCCACAGACGTTGACGTTTGCGCAGACTTTCAATCTGTTCTTCAATACGTTTGTTGGCTTCTTGCACAGCACGTATGCGGAACTCTTCTGCTTGAATAGCATCTTTGGTCTGCCGGTTGAGTTCTTTGATTGCATCAGCACGTTCACTCAGCAAGGTAATACCCAACAACTGCTCAATAATAGTTCTTTGGTCATTAGCCTTCAAACTTAGGAACGGTTCTGTATAAGTGTTCAATGCCAGCACATGTCGGAACATGTCATGGCTCATGTTCATTACACGCTCGATGGCATCTTGTGTTTCCCTTGAATCGCCTTGTGCCTCGTCTTCGGCAGCCTTGTGTTCGTTGTTGACGTAGAAACGCAACACATTGGGCTTGCGCCCGCGCTCAATTCTGTATTCTTGTCCGTTGACATTAAAATCTAAACTGACCAACATGTTCTTGCCGTTGGTCTTGTTTACTAGATTGTCCTTGCGGATGTTTGATAATGCTTGCCCATACAGGGCATAACTCAAGGCATTGATGATTGTGGTCTTGCCGGTGCCGTTGCGTGAGCCATCACCGCCAAGGTCCAAGTTTTCACCTAATACCAAGGTCAAGTCATTACGGTCAAAGTCAATGCCCTGTGTGGCCGCACCCACACTCATGAAGTTTTTAACAGTTAAATTTTTAATTTGAATCAAGCACTAACTCCGTGTTTATCTAACATTATAATAATATCTTTGGTATTTGTAAACCATTCTGAATAGTCGTTATGTTTCTAATTCTAAACATTGTACCAATTCCGGGAATGTTTTCCTTACATCTAAATCGCGTCGCTGATCCAACGGTGCAAGAAAATCTAACAACATTTTTTTATTAACTGTTGCATTTCTAGTATTCAAACTACCTAATAAATTTTTAATAACCGGATGATCAATGTGCTGGATCTGTTTGCTAATCCAAGACTTTACCTGCTCATCAAAATTAAATATGTTCAACATCGCAGGATATTCTAACATGTTCATAAACAAATTTAAATCACGCCGCTGACAATACTCTACAATTTCATGGATGTATCCAATTGATAACACGCTGATAGTAGATATAACAGTTAACTCTAACTTGGGTACAGTTTTCTGTAAATTTTTGTAGTAGCTAATAGTCGAATCAACTGTATTCCATTTACCCGGAAATCGCAGATATTCAAACCTATCGCCTATGCCATCAACACTGACGTTTATTTCGATAGCCTTAAATGACGACCAAAACTCTAACTGTTCGGTTGGCAATCGTGTACCGTTGGTGTTGTATTTGATTCTGATGCGTCCAGCGTACTTGTTATCGACCAACCATTTTAGCAAATTGGCTTGAGTATCAATATGCATCATAAACGGCTCGCCACCTATGAATTCTATACTACCAATAGTGTTGGCATTTTTTTTTAAATGTTCCCAAACATCGTGATCGTCGGGAATTATTGATGTTGACGTTTTAGTGGCTATGTTAAATTTTTTATTTTCACTAAGCCAGCCGGTACTTAAAGAATCATTGCAACTGGTACATCGTAAATTGCAATGGTTTCCTAATCTGAGATAGTACTCAACAAATTTACCGTGTGGAACATCAAGATCTTTGTTCAGTAGTTGAAAAATTTTGCCGTATGTTTGGTTATCCCGTTGTCTCTTACTAATATGCCCAACTTGTTCTTGTTTCCAACACACAGTACATTCTGAAATTTGTTCACCTGCTAACAGGCGTTTTTTGATAGATGAAAGTTCTGGACTGCTGATGTAATCATCAACTGCTTTATATTTTAACGTATTGCCAAACAAGCAACATGGATTAAATCCTTCTGTAATTTTGGTATGCAGAGATACCCATGGATTGACACAGAATGTTTTTGGATTCATAGAGTTTGATAAATCTTTAACAGTAATTTGTTATCGTAAAACTCAGACTCAATGTTGGTAAGCTGATCAGTAACAATCTGATCCACAGATTCAAATTTAATTTCACCGGGTGCCATGTCTGTGTCTACTGAACTGTTTTTGTTTGGAATCAAAGCCATTTCTCTTAGGCCATACTCCTTGATATAAGTTTCCTTGATGAAGTTGGCTTCTTCGTATGAAATTTCAATGTCCAACTGCACCCGAACATGCATGTCTTTTGCAAGTAAAGCAGGTGCGTTGTCAATTATACTGGCCAGGCCCAGCACACGATATCTTGGTTGATCTGGCCAAGCATGATATTCTGGCTCTTTGCCCCACTCTAGTATCATCATGCCACGTTCGTCGTCTCCGGCGTCAGCATAGTTGTGCGGAAAGCAATTGCCAATGTAGGTAATGTTCTTTTTGGTTTGACGTTTGTGAAAGTGTCCGGTAAACACATGCTCAAAGTTTGTGAAGTCTTCTCTACGCACTTCACCGTGATCCGGCATCTCTACCATGGCATTCATTAAATACCCGGGCAGTTCAAAGTGCCCAAACATGTACTTGCCTTTTAGTTTGGGTATGCGTTTGTGGTCATCGGCTACAAGCCAAGGAGCAATGACAACATCACCACTGCTAAACCAATCGTTACATATCTGTACGCGGGGGAGATGCTTTGCCCATTCCACACTTTGTATGTCGCGCTTATCTCGATAATACAAATCATGATTACCAGGAATGAAATACACGCTTTCAAAATTATCATTCATGTGCTCCAGTGCCCTGAGGCTGTAGTTTAGGGTAACAATGTTTAGGCTGGCACGGTTGTTGTGCCAGTCACCAAGAAACATGCAGGTTTCGCAACCTTCGGCCTTTGCTTTGGCAGTTGCCCACTTTACAAAATTCAAGCAGTCCTCATTGTGTTGAGTGCTGTTTGATTTGAGTCCAAAGTGAATGTCTGTGAAGATCGCGGCTTTACGAAATAGATTTGTCATCCTACTAGTATACTACTCATCGAGGCTGCTTACGACCGGTCCGGACATGGCAGCCATAGAATGTTTGCCCGAGTTCTGACGGGTCCATGAAGGATTGAGTCCGTTCATCTCTAAAATGTCATCACGTATGTTTTGATTTTTCTTTTCTATGTTCAAGATACGAGTGAAACTATTAGTGATAGCGGCAGTATAATACGCAAAAGGGTTCTGCGATTTTGACTCATCGAACTGGAGCCCGATTTGACTGAGTTGTAGCAAGGCTTGGCCTCGCATTTCTTCGTTGTATGTGTATCCACGCCAGTTACTCCTTGTAGCATATCTTTCGCATAATTTCATAAACATCAGGGCCAGTTTCTTGGTCATGTCACCGTGATCCTTGGAGAACTCTCCTGTGGCCAAATCGCCACGCCAGTGACTACGACCCACAATAAACAGTTTCTTGTCTTCATCCAGCCGAAAGTGTTCAAACGGTGGGAAGTTCACACGCACATGGTTCATATCCAGCACAGGAATGTCTATGATATCTGCCAATGAATCGTCTTCTACCACATCATCTAGATCTAAAATTTCTTCTAGCTTTCGCTTTTTTGCTTCGGCCTTGGTAATTTTTTTGGGTGCCTTGGGTATGTGATCCCAACAGGTGATACGGAACACAATTTCGGTGTTGGGAATTTTTTTAGGATCTACAATGGTACCTTCTCGCTTTAAACGGTCTGCTCGGTTGCGTCGGGCTTCGGCAATGGTACGCTGATTGATTTTGTCTATAGAAGGCAAAATAATATCAAACTGATGATCAATTGCTCTGTCTTGATACCAACAGTAGTTGTTTTTACTGAGGTGAATTTCTTTTAAAATATCTCTGTTGTTGAGATAATTGACACGAGGTGCTGCTTTGGGTAATAAAGTCATGTGTGACCGGTCTCCTAATATGTACTTATTGTAGCACATTTACAACAGTTGTCAACCTGTTTCTTAAAAGACGCCGTTTTAGAAATGGGTAAATAACACATAGGAACACTAATATGGCAGGATACGATCCCAAAAAAGCCGCAGAATACAACCGACTGATACAGCAAGGTGTCAATCCCGAGGCCGCTATTGCACAGGCTGGAATTACCTACGAAGAACAAGGCAACTACGAAATCAATTCTGTTGGCACGTCGGCCAGCAATCGAGATTACGGCAAGATGAGCGGGATAAGCATTGGACAAGGCAAAGTGGCTGGCGTTGACTACGACAAAGCACCAGCAGATCCGGCGCCAACTCAATCACAAATAACACGAGTTTCTTATACTGAAACCAGTACAGAAACAGTAAGTGGTGGCGGGTCAACCACAATCACTACCGGGCCACGGTTGCCCACAGCACAAAGTCAAGAGTATGCTGCTGCCGGATCTACCAAACAGGTGGAAATTGACGAGTTTATTAAAAATAATCCCAGTAACTTTGCTCGCAAACGTCAAGGATTGCCACCGCTAACTCCTGAAGAAAATCAAGCAAGAAACTCTCAGCTAAACTCATTACAAGATCAACGCAGTCAGCTTTACAACCAACAGACGGATGCAGAAACACCAAGTGCGCCTACAATTACCAGCACACCTAATACCACCACCACCACTCAAACAGTTTCAACACAGATGTCTGCAAGCAAGGCACCGGTAAGTTTTGACCAAGACGAGCAACTGAATCAAAGCACTGAATTACAACTTGAAAAAACAACCACTCTTGCTAATACCACTTCTTCAAGAAACAGTGGAGTTAGACCACAAAGCGACCCAAGTCAATTCCCAGCATATGATGATGAAGGTAACCTGCAACCTGGTTTTAAAATCAATGATGAAACAGGACAAACATATTATCAAGGTCAATCTCCTCCCACAAGAGACGTTGGAGTTAGACCACAAAGCGATCCAAGTCAATTCCCTGCCTATGACGATGAAGGTAACCTACAACCTGGTTTTAAAATCAATGATGAAACAGGGCAATCATACTACGCTGGAGTTGGGCCAAACACAAGAGACACACCAGTAGGCGAAGCCAGTTGGCCCGACTACGGAACAGAATATTCAAGCCCGACCCAAACACTATCTTATGCTGATGCAGATCAACCATTAGCTGTTAACAATCCGTACTATGGATTAAATTCCACACAATTACAAGACCTGGGCGGAGCAGATCCCACAGATCCTTATATTCGTGCTAGACTAGGAATTCCGCAACTACCAGGATCTACACTTTTTGCCACTGGTGGCTTTGGCACAATCAAAACAGGTGTGCCGGCCATTGACTCGGCACTGGGTATTATTGGTGGCGGCATTACTTCACTGTTTTCTAACTTTTCTAGCACCATTGGCGGATTGTTTGGAGCCAAACCCACAGCATCTGCGGTTGCCTCAACTACAGGCATGAGTGTTGCCGGACTAACAACCCCAGCAACTACTCCTCCCACAAAAGACACAGCAGTTAATCCAGCCAGTGACCCAAGTCAATTCCCGGCATATGATGATGATGGCAATCTACAACCTGGTTTTGCCATCAACGACGAAACAGGCGGAACATATTATAAAGGTGTTGGGCCAGCAACAACAGACACAGCAGTCAACCCAGCCAGTGACCCAAGTCAATTCCCGGCATATGATGATGATGGCAATCTACAACCAGGTTTTAAAATTAACGATGAGACAGGCGGAACGTATTATGCTGGAGTTGGGCCAGGCACAACTGGTGCCAGCACTACTCTAACTACAGCAGAAACAGCAGCTCAATTTGACGGTATACCTCCTGGGAATGGTACCACAGTGTCGGCACTGACTGCAAAAGGCATTGACACAACTACTTTAAACGCCAATCAAGCAGATGCTTTTTACAATGGCACAGGAACATTAACTGCTGACCAACGCACAGCACAAGACCAACAAACAGCCGCAGATGCTGCAGCACTGTATCCAGGCACAAACAATACCAATCTCAAGAATATTGATGCAGCAGGCGGAGCCATTGCCAGGAACCAAGTTGGCATTACCAATGCTGAACAAATCATTGCTGAAAACAATGCTGAACTTGCAGATCCTAATATATCAGACGAACGCAGAGCAGAATTAGAAGCCAACAATGCCAGTCAAGAAAATTATATTCGGTTGGCCAACGACAACACAGCAGAAAATGAACTAGTAATTGAAGCCAATGCTGATGGATATGCAGCTGGTGGCGGCAACCCTGACAGCGGACAAGGTCCTTTGGAAGTTGCAGCACTTGAAGATCCTGGGCTTGACACTCCAGTAGAAGAATCAGTAGTGGAAGTCACAGACGCAGAACTTGTTCCGTTGACTGATGAAGAAACTGCGGCGTTGGTTAAAGAAGCAGAAGAATCAGTGGTGGAAGAAACCGAAGCAGTTGATGTTGATCCTGCAGAAGATCCTGAGCTAGCTGAGCCACAAGATGAAGAGTTTGCAGTGCTAGAAGAGCCCGCTGATGTTGACCCAGAGGAAGATCCTTTTGAAGCCGCAAGACTCGAAGCAGAACAAGAACTCAATCGTCAGCAGTTGACCGAAGAAGCCACAGACGTTGAACCCGGCCTGTTTACCGGACAGACAGATGAGTTTGGTGGTGTAGATGAAGCAGTGGCTATAGAGCAAGCTGACGTTGACACACGCAACGATCCTGCGCTGTCTGAAGAAGAAATTCAAGCCGAACTTGATCAAGCTGTCGAAAGCGATGCTGCCGAAGATGTTGACCCCAATGAAGATGATGGATTGCAATTACCTCCTGGTGCAGAAGAAGATGAAGTACAAAGTGAAGAACCATTTGCGCTGAACCCCGACGAAGACCCTGCTATCGCCCAACAAGAAGGCGGCGCAGCTGAAGGGCCTAGTCCTGCAACAACCGAAGAAAGCTTCCAAGGCGCCCAAGAAGCGGCCATCAGGTCCAAAGCCGCTCAACAGGCCACGTTTCAGGCACGGTACAAACAAACAGGCAATGCTGACTGGAGAGTGCGGCTGAGCCTTGGGCCCAATGCACAATACCTGTACAATGCAGGAGCTCCTGCTGGCACCAATGCAGGCATTCTTGCGCCATTGGCTGCAACAGACGGAGTAATATTCCCCTACACGCCCAATATTACCACAACATATTCAGCCAATTACGAACAGTATGATCTAGTACATTCAAACTATCGTGGCATATATTATAAAAATTCGCGAGTGGGCGACATTCAGATTCGTGGTACATTCACAGCTCAAGACACCACAGAAGCTGATTACCTGCTGGCTGTGATACACTTCTTCCGTTCAGCAACCAAAATGTTCTATGGACAAGATGCCGAGCGCGGCACACCGCCTCCTGTGTGTTTGTTGAATGGCCTGGGACAGTATCAGTTCTCTGATCATCCAGTGGTAATATCGTCATTTAATTACACCCTGCCCAATGATGTTGACTACATACGAGCAGGCAGTCCTAACAATTACGGTGTTAATCTGTTGAATCGTCGTGCCGCAGTGGCCAGTAACCCAGGCGGTCAGAGTCTAGCAGGATTGAATAGATTGACCAATGCCTTGCTCAAGAAAGGCGCTCCGGGAACAGGTATACCAAGCCCCAGCGCAATTCAACAAAATGTCAGCAACACTGCCGGAGCAAGTTATGTACCAACCAAGATGGAAATTGATATTACTTTGATACCTGTACAAACACGCAGCCAAGTCAGCAAACAATTCAGTCTCAAAGGCTTTGCTAACGGACAATTGCTCAAAGGAGGATTCTGGTAATGGCCACATACGATTCAACCAGTCCATATTATGAAACAGGATACTCGCAATTTTATCTTGATGTCCTGGTCAACAGGCCCATTCCCAAAGAGGATGACGATCAGATTTTTGTGATCAACACCACTTATCAGTATCGACCAGACATGCTGGCCTTTGACCTTTATGACAATGCCACATTGTGGTGGGTATTCTATCAGCGCAACCCCAACACCTTGCAGGCACCGCCCTTGGATTTCAAAGTTGGAACACAGATCTTTTTACCAAAAATTACCACGCTGAAATCAGTCCTGGGATTCTAACATATGGCCTATGAAATTAAACGCCAAGAGTCTACAGGCTTATTCATAGTCGTTGACACAGATACTGGAAAAAATATATCGCGTGCCGAGCTACCATCTGATGCAATTAACCTTGCAATTCAAAAAGGTATGCCAGAAGAAAACAAACAAGGCCTGCTGACCGAAGCACGAGTTGTAGTTGACAAAGAAAATTCCGAGCAACAACAACCTGCGCAAACTGCCAGTCAGGCAGCACAAGATGATGCGGCCAAGGGTCCTAATGCCCCAGAACCAGCACAAGTAAACCCCAAAGGTCGCATAGTTGCACCACCAGACACCCCTGCTTCTAGCAATGCAGAAACACCAGTCACATCCGACACAGGTGGAGACACAGGAACCAATGACCCGGTTCGTACCACTGAACAAACACAGTCAACATACTACGAAAACGACGGTACCAGTCCAGGTGCAGTAATAGCGGACAACAACAGCACCAGTCCCGGTGCAGTAATAGAGGGCGGAACTGCAACCAAAGATGACGCGGCCTCTACAACCACTTCAACAAAACAAACTGAAGTCAATGCGGCCAACAACAACACAATAAAAGTAACTGCACAACCCAACATACTGGATGATTTTTACAGCTACACATATTCAGCATCAGTTTATCTACTAAAACCTGAACAGTACACTAGATTGTTAAACAGCAGCACAAAAAAGATTGATGGATATAATTTATTATTTCGGAGTGGTGGTGCATCAACCAACGTCGGCGGAGTAAGACCTCCACCCAGTGCTGGCGGCCCAACAGAAACAGAGTATGGTGCTTTTGGTGAAGAACCAGTGACACTGCCCGACGGCGGCCGTAGTCCTTTCTTCCCTGATGATTTTTATATTGATTCTGTAATAATTGAAAATCAAATTTTAGGCAAAGGCACCGGTGCTGCACACATGGCAACTAGTATTAAATTCACAGTGATTGAACCGCAAGGAATTACACTGCTGGACCGGTTGTACCAAGCCGTGGCCAATAATGAGCCCAAAGACGGTGCTGGAAAAGTAAATTACACAGCTGCCTTGTATCTCATGGTCATAAGATTTTATGGATACGACCAAGATGGCAATATACAGTTGCCAATCAAGGGAGGCCTGCAATCAGCTTCTAATACCAGCGATCCCAAGGCCGCTGTGGAAAAGTTTATTCCTTTCCAACTTACCAAAGTAAATTGGAGCATTGGCTCTAAAACAGTTTCTTACGATTTTGAAGGAGCACCAGTTGGTCAGATACAAGGTGGATATACCTCAAGAGGTACTATCCCTTATGATGTGCAATTGTCTGATATGACTGTGGGAGGGTTACTAGGTGCTGATGTCAAATATGCTCCTGATGCTCCGCCAGCAGCCACCCCGGGAAAAAGCACCACAACAAATAAACCAGCAACACAGGCCAGTGTTAGAGCAGTAGACAATGCTATAGAGGCGGCGCCACCGGCACCGGCAAAGGCCAGCGCGGCACAGTCAAAGAAAGTAGTTACCCAGGGACTGATGGGAGCCATGAACCAGTTCCAACAAGATCTGGTCACTCGCGGAGTTTATGCAATTGCAGATGAGTATTCAATTGAATTTGTTGGAGTAGAAGGTCTAGCTGCTGCGGCAGATATTTCAGGAGCAAAACTTCAAACTGCCAATACAAAAATTGACAAAGGCAAAGCACCAATGCCAAAGCCTGCAACAAAAAGCGGCGGCACTGAAAATTTGAATCCAGATAAAACTCAAGTGGACAATGTGAGTCGTAGTTTTAGTATCACTGCTGGACAACAAATTTTACAAGCCATTGAACTGGCCATTCGTAATTCTGAATACATCAGCAAACAAAGTTTGGTTACCAAAAACCCTGACGGATCGCAAGAAGTCAACAACACCAAAACCGATCCAGTAAAGTGGTTCAACATTACCATGAGTGCAGAACGTCAGCCAGGCGGCCTTGATCGCAAGCGCAATGACTACGCCTACAAAATAAAGTACACTGTGATGCCGTATGCATTGAAAAATTTAGATAGTCAGTATTTTCCTTACAGCAAATTCAGTGGCGTACACAAGAGTTATCCGTTTTGGTTCACTGGTAAAAACACTGCGGTAAGAGATTATCAGGAAACATTGAACACAATGTTCACGGCTACCATCAGCGGTAGCGCACCAGATAACAGCTTGAATGCCATTGCCAACAGCAAGGCCACCAGTAGTATGTACGACATTGTGAGATACAATTACAGCCCTCGCAGCAATCAAAGTAGTCAGGGTGCTGATGGTGCAACATTTGAACCCAATGCCAACGCAGCCGAGGTGATATACAATGCTTCAGACTTGGCAGAAGCCAAAGTAAAAATTATCGGAGACCCTGCATGGGTTCAGCAAGGCAGCACGTTTAGACCTATTACCGAAGGAACGATCAGTGCCAACACTGCTAGAACTGGGTTTGAACCTGACGGGACCATATCCTTTGACACTCAAGATGTGCTATTTGAAATGTTGTGGCAACGACCAGAAGACTATAATCTTGGCACCGGCCTAGCAGATCCCTATGCTCGCACCAGCGCCAACGACGGCGGTAAACGACAACCGTTGCAAAGTAGAGTATATCAAGCCACCAAGGTTGTGAGTGAATTTAAGAACGGAGCATTTGAACAGACACTGAACGGTTCAATATTTAGATTTCCAATACCTGGCAAAAACAACACTGCCAACCCATCAGCGGCAGCATCTACCGGTGCTACAGATGCTGCTGCCACAGAAGGAAGAAATCAGTCTGCAGCAGAAACAGCACGACTTGGACGTCAAAACAGTAATGGTAGATTACCAACTGGAAAAACCACAGCCGCCAATGAAGTTATTGCAGGGCGCAGTGCGTTTGCAGATAAAACTGCCGCACTCAGCGCACAAGGGGCTTACAAACAAGCAACATTTGCAACAACCCCAGCCGGCGCTGCGTTTGGTAATCCAAACATCACTAGACAAGGTATCACCGCCGGAGCAACAATACTACCATCTGGTCCGCCATCGGTACCCACTAACGGAACTGGTGGCTCGGTGAGTCCAGGGGCGGATCCTAATTCCGCAGCACAGGCAGTTGGAGATGTTCCGCCTAAATTGCCCGGCAGACCTGTAACGCCAGGTAGTCTAAGAGCAAGGCAACTTGAACTCCAGGTTGCTCGATTAAACGCAGAAGCAGGCAATCCAAATAGTGCCACCAACCCTGCAAATCAACAAATGGCAAAGGATTAACAATGGCAGAAAATGCACCACGCAGTAAAGGTCGTCCCAGTAATTACAAACAAGACCGCGGTGGAGTGCCCGCAGAGTTTGGTCCGTTTACCGGTGTGGTGATGAGCACTGTAGATCCCACAAGGTCTGGCCGCCTGCGTGTGTATATAGAAGCATTTGCAGACGGTGGCGAAGGTGCCATGGATGACGATGCCAAATGGACCACAGTAAGTTATATGCCATCCTTTTATGGAAACACGCCACTAAGTGACTCCAAGGGTGCTACTGATGGTCTTGGCGCCTATCCAGGCAATCCCACCAGTTACGGCATGTGGTTTACACCTCCTGATGTGGGAGTGACGGTAATTTGTATATTTGTCAACGGTGATCGTAGCCAAGGTTTCTACATTGGCGTGATACCAGAACAAGGGCTGGGACACATGATACCCGCCAATGGGTCAGTAACCAAGGCACGAGCAGACATACAGAACCAAAATCAAGAAACTTATTTTGCTGATGCTGCCAGATTACCAGTTACAGAAATCAACGTAAACAATGATGGCGTGTTCAATGACCCAAGATTTTATGATCAAACTAAACCAGTGCAAGGATATCTTGCCCAGTCCTTGTTGCAACAAGGATTGATCACAGACCTAGAACGAGGCACCATCCAAAGCTCAAGTCAACGAGAAACACCCAGCGCAGTATTTGGAATCAGCACACCAGGCACAGCCATTTATCAAGGCGGCATGGCACCTAATGATATTAGAACCAAACTCAATGCAGGTGAAATCAAACCCGGTGATGCCAGAGTAATTGGTCGAGTAGGCGGACACAGTCTGGTCATGGACGATGGCGACCTGGATGGAAACAATGCTATGTTACGGTTGAGAACCAGCCTTGGCCATCAAATTACCATGAGTGATACAGGCAACTTCTTTTACATTATACATGCCAATGGACAAACTTGGTTGGAGTTTGGAGTAGAAGGTACTGTGGATGTGTATGCCACAAACTCAGTAAACGTGCGCACCAAGGGAGATATCAATCTGCATGCTGACCGCGACATCAACATGTTTGCCGGCCGTTATTTAAAAATGAAAAGCAAACAAGACATGCAGATAGAGTCAGGAACGTTTTTGGCCATGCAAGCACAAGAAGATATCACTTTGTACAGTAAAAGCACAATAGGGATCAAAGCAGATGGCACACTTACACTAAACAGCGCATCGGGTTCCTGGGGTGCAGGATCTACACTGGCACTACAGGCAGGCGGCATTGATCTCAACGGACCTGCAGCAGGCCGAGTGACCACACCACAACCTCTAACCAAAACACTCTTGGACGATACTGAATGGGATACCAGCAAAGGGTGGATAGTCAAACCGCAGGGACTTGAAAGCATTGTGAATCGAGCAGCCACACACGAACCGTATCCTTATCACAACAAGGGTGTGGATGTTGAGATTGCTTTTGAAGAAGGCAAGCCAAGTCCGCCACCAGGCGCTGTGCCTGTGCCCGCAGGCGTAGAGATCAAGGCACAATAACATGGCAGAATTTACATTTACCAGCAGTGACGGCAAACCATTCAGTATAAAAGGCCCTCAAGGTTTCACAAGAGAGCAAGCTGAATCTGCATTTCGAAAACAAGATGCCACAGGCGCACTAGTAGGATTCAAACCAGGCGAAAGCCTTTCTGCTGCAACACAAGCTGCTGATGGGTTAGCTTCGGCCCAGGGCCTAGTGGCACAAGCGCAGTCAGGTATAACTGGCGGCCTTAATGTAGGAAATTTTGCATCTGGGTTATCAGGTGCCGGGATAGATCTTGCGACTGGGCGCATACCATCAGTTGATGCAGCATTTGCTCAAGGCGGTGTCAGTGGCGGAGCTGGTGCGTTCAGCAGTGTACTAGGTAGTGTGGCTGGTGGCCTAGGAGCTGCCGGCGGCGCCCTTGGAGGATCGCTGTCTGGCATTGCTGCAGGACTCACAGCAGCTGTGGGCCCAGCAGTGACTTCTGTGTCTGGTGCCGGTACTGCACTAGTGAGAGCGGCCAGCATACAAGGATCAACCGCAGCCAAGAGCATTGAAACTATCAACCGGAACATAACACAGTTTCCAGTAACCAGTCCTATCAACACCGCAGACTTTACCAAAATTGCCGGCGGCCTCAATCCTGCGGGTGCCCTAGCAGGTCTAGGACCCATGAGCATACCCGAAGTCAACGGGGTACTAGCACAGGCCAAAAATCTAGTGGGCCAGGCCAGTTCAGTCTTGAGCAATACCAAAGGTCTTGGATCATTTGGATTTGACGCTGGTCAATTAGAAACAGCCGGTTATGTAAAGCCTGGTACAAAAGCATTGTTGGCAGCAGGCGCCAGCACATTTAGTGACGTCGTTAAAAGCCCAGCAGTCTGGACCGGCAAAGATGGAATCAAAAGCGCAACAGATCTGTTGGCCAACGCACCCAAACAAAGTCAAATTCAACAGGATCTTATGGCCAAGGGTGTGGCTGGCTTGGCCGCAGTTGGTATACCGGTTAAAAATTTAAGCAGTCAAGGACTTGCTGGCATGGCGCTGAATGCAGCCAAAGACTTACCCAGTGCTGAAGCATTTGCAAAAGGTCTTCCCATTCCTGGAGATGCAACAGGTGCAGTACAAGCAGAATTTTCAAGTGCGGTGCGTGATGGAGCATTTGCTGTGAACTTGGTACAGGCCAAGATTCCCGCTGAATTCAAACAAGAAGCCATACCAGAGCCAGCATCTAACACCGTAGATCGTTCCACATTAAACGCTGCAAGTTCTCGAGTTATTGGGGATGAAAAAGTTCCTGCACCCAATTATGGTCCAAGGGTTGTGGCTGAAAACCAAGCTAATGGCGAATTGTTTGTGAACAAAGCAACAACGTTGACCAATCAATACATTAATCCTGCTGGCCGGACCTACCAGGCAATAGATTCTAAATTGTCTGCACTAGAAAACCAACAATCAATTACTTCCACGGCATGGGAGGCAATTAATAATGAATTCCAACAGGCCAAGACAGCATACGACTCTGGCGGTCCTACGTTGGCTGCCGAAGTATTCTCTTTGTATGATCGATTGTCTCCGGCACAACAACAAGTCATATTCGGGCCCTATGCCCCGGCAAAAATAAATGGACTAATCACATATATTACTTCACAGTCAACACAGATCAAGGATAGATTATATCAATTGAGTTTAAAAATTGAAGGTCCCAGGAACAGCGCCTAAAAACGCTATAAATATCATATGGCACAAAGATTCATTGGATTTAACACACAGAACCAATTTAAAAAATTCACACTAACGGATTTTGAATTGGTCAAACGCGATCTGTTGAATGCGTTTAATATACGGCAAGGACAACTACCCGGGCGACCAGGATACGGCACTGTGCTATGGGACTACCTGTTTGAGCCACAACTGGAAGAATTGCAACAGGCCATCGAAGCAGAAGTTCAGCGAGTGGCCGGCGGCGACCCTAGACTCTACATCAGCGACATCCAAACATTTCCCCAGAACAACGGTATTTTGATACAGATAGAACTAACTGTGGTTCCCAGCACCGATGCTGAACGCTTGAGTATATTCTTTGATCTACAACAACGCAATGCCACCTATGTATAACTGAGCCGTTTTTATTGCCCATAAATAAAGTACTGAGGCACTAACAACATGGCAACCACCACAAGACAAACCGCAATATTTGGAGTTGAAGACTGGAAACAGATCTATCAAACCTATCGCGAAGCCGACTTCCAGAGTTATGATTTTGAAACTCTGCGCAAGAGCTTTATCGACTATTTGCGTTTGTACTACCCTGAAACATTCAACGACTTTATTGAATCGTCAGAATACATTGCCTTGTTGGATGTGATGGCATTTATGGGCCAGGCCCTGGCCTTTCGATCAGACCTTAACACACGTGAAAACTACATGGACACGGCAGAGCGTCGTGACAGTGTGGTTCGCTTGGCCAACTTGGTCAGCTACACTGCCAAACGCAACACAGCCGCCCAGGGCTTACTCAAAGTTTTTTCAATAACCACAACAGAAAATGTAATTGACTATCAAGGTGTTAACCTATCCAATGTCACCGTGAACTGGGCTGATCCCACCAATCCCGATTGGCAAGAACAGTTTACTACCATTATCAATGCCAGTTTGGTCAACACTCAACGAGTGGGACGCCCTGGAAACCGCCAGACTATCCTGGGTGTAAGAACAGACGAATATGGAATCAACTTGGTACCTGGATTTTTGCCTATTGTACCTTATACAGCCACGGTAGACGGAATAACCATGCCGTTTGAAGCCATGACATCCACCTCAGTGGGTGCAGATTATTTGTATGAACCGAGCCCACGAGCCAACCAACCATTCAATGTGTTGTTCCGCAATGATCAACTGGGATTTCAGTCGGCCAACACCGGCTACTTTTTTATGTTCAAACAAGGCGTACTTCAGAATCAAGATTTTAACTTGGCTGAAAAAGTCAGCAATCGCACTGTAAACATCAACATTGAGGGGGTCAACAACGAAGACCGTTGGTTGTACCAACTGGACAATGTGGGCAATATCAATCGCGAATGGGAATACACAGAAAACATCTATGCAGCAGCAGCCGAACAAGTTGGTACCAGCCTGCGACCCATCTATACAGTGACATCACGCACCAATGATCAGATCACCATGGTGTTCGGTGACGGTGTGTTTTCAGAAATTCCAGTGGGCACATTCCGTGCCTATGTTCGTGCATCAAACGGATTGCAATACATTATCAATCCTGAAGAAATGCAGAGTGTGACTATTCCCATCAGTTACATCAGTCGTAACGGCAATCTTGAGACCATCACATTCACCTGCGGTATCACAAGACCTGTGAGCAATAGCCAGGCACGTGAGACCATTGATCAAATCAAACAACGTGCGCCTGCACAGTACTACACACAAAACCGCATGGTCAACGGCGAAGACTACAATCTCTTTCCGTACACACAATACAATTCAATTGTAAAGAGCAAGGCATTGAACCGTGCGTCAATTGGTACCAGTCGTTATCTTGACTTGGTGGACAACACCGGCAAGTATTCCAGCACCAACAGTTTTGGTGCCGATGGTGGATTGTGGGAACAAAACATTCTTCCCACTATCTTGTTTTCCTACACCAATCGAAATGAAATAGCAGACGTGATTGCCAACCAGGTACAACCTGGCCTGGCTGAAACTACCATGAAGCAGTTTTACTATGCTAACTTTCCCAGAGTCACTGAGTCCACCTTGCCCACATATGGTGCAACAACCTGGGTTCCGGGTGCCACCTGGAATCAAAGTACCACTCTAGCCAATGAAACCACAGGATACTTTAGAAATGCAGTGACATCGGCCACTTGGCCTAACGGAACTCCAATCCCAGTGGGATTTACTACCACTACCGATTTTAAATATGTGGCAGTGGGCAGTTTGATAAAATTTGTACCACCTGTTGGTTACTACTTTGATGCCAACAATAGACTCAAGTCTGGCACGCCTAGTCGCGCAGATGAGACATTAGAAATCTGGGCCAGTCCTTTGAGCATACAAGGCACAGGATACAACAATGGACTGGGAAATCTCAGTTCAGGCGCAGGTCCAATTACACTGAATAATTTTATACCAACTGGTGCCCTGGTAGACACCATTGTGCCGTTGTTTGTGTCAGACTTGCCACTGGCACTGGAACAGGCCATGGCAGAACAAATTTTGCTCAATCGTAATTTTGGCATTGGCTACGACAACAACGGTGATATTACTGGCGTGCCATATTCTTGGTACTTGATTACCAGCACCAATCTAGCCGCTAACAGCACATTCAGTCAGACCAATGCAGGATCCAATACTGGCACAAATCAAGATGCATCATGGTTGATTCAGTTTGTGGTTCAAAATCAAAATTACACAATCACTTTCCGTGGCTTGGCCTATTACTTTGGCTCAGTGCTGAGCACACGCTTTTTCTTCTATGATGGATCGCAAATTTACGATTCACGAACTGGCACAGTGATCAAGGACTATATCAATGTGCTGGCGGTAAACACTAGACCTGACTCTACGGATCATTTGTCCGGAGATATTGTTATGACCATTACTGGACAGCCAGTTGAATCAGACGGCTATGTAGACGATTTCCAAGTGCTGGTCAGCTATCGTGACAGCGACAATGACGGAGTACCTGACAACCCTGATTTCTTTGATGAAATTGTTGCTCCTTCTATAGACCCCACACAAAAGTACATATACCTACAAAAAACTGTGGACTTTGATAACCTACAACGTTACTTGTTGGTAGCCCAAGGCGAAGTCATCAGCGACTATGCCACTCTAGATGATATTGAGTTGGTCAAGACTGAGTGGACTCCAGGACAGGTGTTCTATGCTTATACAGACGAAGAATTTTATCAGCTGAGTGTGGGAGCCACAGGACTACGAACCTTGGTTGATGTTAGTACAGAGTGGCTGGCCAAAACAGGACGTCAAGACTTGTACTTTCAGTATCGACACAATGCACCATTGACCACACGTATTGATCCGGGTACCACTAACATTATTGATTTATATGTGGTCACATTGTCCTATTATACTGCCTATCAAAATTGGATTCAAGATACCACAGGCACTGTGGTCGAACCTGACATGCCCAGCCTTGATGAATTAACAACCACTTATCAAGGCCTACAAAATTTCAAGATGCTGAGTGATAATATTATTTTGAATAGTGTGATATTCAAACCCCTGTTTGGACAAAAAGCCGCAGCAGAATTACGTGCCACCATCAAGGTAATCAGAGCCAGCAATTCCACAGCAAGCACAAGCGAAATTAAAAGTGCTGTGGTTGCCGCAATGAACACATATTTCAGTATTGATAAATGGAACTTTGGTGACACTTTCTACTTCAGTGAACTTGCAGCCTACTTACATAGTGAACTAGGATCAATTATTAGTTCAGTGGTATTGGTGCCATTGAACTCACAAAAATACTTTGGAGACTTGTACGAGATACGGTCAGAACCAAATGAGATATTTGCTAATGGTGCCACCATCAATAACATTGAAGTGATTGAAGCATTGACTAGTACCAACTTGCGTACTGCCCCCGGTAGTGGAGTAATTTAATGGCAACAGTTCGTAGTGTAGATTTTCTTCCTGAAATTTTTCAGACTGATGCTAACAAACAATTCTTGGCTGCCACACTTGATCAACTGATTCAAGAACCTAACTTTAGAAAAACACAAGGATTCATTGGTCGCTCGGTGGGCCCAGGTGTTGACCCCAACGACAAGTATGTGGTCGAACCCACAGCGACCAGAGCCAACTATCAATTGGAACCGGGTGTGGTCAGTCTCATACCTGAGACCAGTCAGATTCGAGATGCAATCACTTATCCAGGACTAAATGATGCCATTGGATTTCAAGGTGGTAATGCCAATCGCCCAGATCGATTGTACTCAAGTGAATATTACACATGGGATCCATTTGTAGATTTTGATGCGTTTGTGAATTTTTCACAATATTTTTGGGTACCAGGCGGCCCTGACACTGTGGATGTGGCCGCAACTGGCGTGTCTACGTCTGATAATTTTGTGGTCACTAGGGCCAATGGCGTTTATACTTTTTCCGGAGTCAACGGTGATAACCCTATTATTGAACTAGTACGTGGTGGCAACTACACTTTTCAAGTGGCCCAGAACGAAACTGAAACTGTCAACTATCGAGTGAGAAATTCAGGCACGTCGGCCTATGTGATTGATTTTCAAAACAATCCTAGTCTAACATTGGCTCGAGGCAACACCTATGTGTTTAACTTGACACTGGATGGGTTGTTCCCGTTTTGGATTAAGACTCAACCTACCACCGGTACTGGAGAAACATACACCCAAGGTGTCAGCCGCAATGGTGCAGTGACTGGCCTGGTAACATTTACAGTGCCGCAAGATGCACCCGACACCTTGTACTATGCCGCACAAAATCAAGCCAGCATGCAAGGCACATTGAATATTGTGGATGGCACCCCGGGAACAGGACCTGGATTCTGGATTCAAACAACTCCCGGAGTGTCAGGTACTGTCACTGCTACACCTAACATATCCAGTAGAGATGTACTGGGCGTGACCAACAACGGCGAAGATTTGGGTACCCTGGTTTTCAATGTACCCGCTAAAGATGCACAGAGTTTTTACTACAACTTGACCAGTATTGGCACAATTGATTTGGTGACAGACATGCAGTTTGCACAAATCAACAATCAACCAGTCAGCGAATTCATCAGTCAATACAATGGCATTGACGGAATTACAAATCTTGACGGGCGCACTTTGGTTTTTACCAACCCCATTGACGATACTGAAGCAGGCGGATGGTATCGTACCAGTTTCTTTGATCCACTCTTAGATGATGCATCCAACGTGGGCGTGGCCGGCAGCTACGACAGCGTGCCTTATGATTATACTATTGATATTGCACCCGATCAACGCTATCAAAAGTATCAAATCAGCTACGTAAATATTGCAGGCACCGTGTACATACAGGTGAACAAGATAGCTGATATTGCATCGTTGGAAAAATTTGTCATTGGTTATGGACAAACCTACAGCAACACTCAATGGTACAAGGACGCCACCGGCGAGTTCCAGCGTATTCCACTGTTGTCCGCAGTACAAGATACCTTGTACTATCAAGATGGCACAGATCCAGAAATATTTGGACGTATCAAGCTAATAGAGCAAACACAAACCAACATTATCTATGTGGATGAAGTTCTAGGGCGCAAAACCTATACCAGTCCCAATGGCGTGGCATTCAGTAACGGACTGAGAGTTCGTTTTACAGGTGATGTATCGCCTGCCAGTTATGGTTCTGGTTCATCTGCATTTGAATACACAGCAACCGAAGCCGGCACAAACTACATTACCTACAACAATTCCACAGACTTATACGTGGGACAACAGGTGGTATTCTCTTCACCATCCTTGGGAGGACTCAATGCAGGCCAAACCTATTATGTAAGGTCAATTGCGGCCAACGGCCTCAAATTCACAGTGAGTGCTGCCGACGGCGGCCCTGCTGTGGTGTTGGCAAACGGTACAGGAGTGGCCGCGGCCACAGCAATCAGCAGTAGAGAATACTATGTGAGTGGAGTGGGCACTGCAATTGAACTACTACCTGCTGTGAATTATGTTGTACCTGAACTGTACGTAGAAGACGCAGACGACAGCACAATATCCACAGAACCTGGCCAACCAGATTATTTGACTATTGATCGCGCCAGCAAAGATTTAAATGCCTGGACTAGAAGCAATCGCTGGTTCCATATTGACGTGCTCAATGCCACAGCTGATTACAACAATACCACTGCGGTGCTGGACAACAACTACCGAGCCAAGCGACCTATTGTGCAGTTTAGGCCTGGCATGCGCCTGTGGAATATGGGCACATCAGGCAAAGCACCAGTTGACATCATTGACTTTGAAGAAACAGATGCTTTTAGTAATATTGAAGGTTCCACCAGCTACACTACTGATGGTTACACCTTTGTAGAAGGCACACGAGTTATTTTTGCAGCAGACGAAGATACTTCTGTGCGCAACAGAATCTATATTGTGAGCTTTGTCACCCCAGATACTATTGCTCCCTTGATACCACAACCTATTATTACTCTTACCCAGGCCAGTGACGGGCTGGTTTTACTAGACCAATCCACAGTGTGTATCAGTGGTACCAGCATTGCTGGAAAAACATTTTGGTACAACGGAATTGAATGGACAGAAGCCCAGCAAAAAACTTCAGTACAACAAGCTCCGTTGTTCAATATCTACAATCCCGATGGTGTGAGTTTTGGAGATGGCACACAGTATCAATCAACCACATTTGCAGGATCAAAACTGTTTAGTTACGCAATAAGCGACACAACCATTCTTGATCCAGTGTTACAGTTCCCTCTCAAGTACTTGAACATCAACAACGTTGGTGACATTGTGTTTGACAACAACTTGTATGTTGACACATTCTTGTATGTGGTTGACAACGTGAGTATTACATCAGACATCAGTTCAGGATCTGTGAGAGAATACGCCACTCGAACTGATTATCAAAAGTTGATAGGGTGGCAAACGGCTGCAGTAGACCAACAGCTTTATCAGCAGTTTAAATTTTCATACACAGGCGCCACACTCAAACTAGATGTGGCCGCGGTAGCTCAGACATCGTTGGCTATACCAGTGATTAAAATATATGTAGGAAGTGTTTTTATAGATCCTGGCTCATACACCTATACCACCACCGCTGACAGTACTGTTATAACCTTACTCAATACCTATGCTCTGACAGATATCGTGGAAGTACTAGTGCTGAGCGACCAAACTAGTAAAGTTGCATTTTATCAGGTGCCTGACAACTTGCAAAGCAACCCATTGAACTCTAATTCACAACAGTTTACCTTGGGAACTATCCGCACTCATTATCAAAGTATATGTGAAAATCTGCAGACTCTCCAAGGTCCAGTAAACGGTGCCAACAACACACGAGATCTTGGCAACATAATTCCTTACGGTCTGGTGATCTTACAACAAAGTAGTCCATTGACTCTAGCCGGCTACTTCATGCGCAGTACTGATTACAATATTTTTGCGTCAATGCAATACAACAGTCGCGAGTACATTAAATTCAAAGCACAAATGTTGGATTCAGTACTGACACAAAACATTGGATTTAACACCACAGCACAAGTGCTCGACACCGCCATACAAAATGTAACCTTGGGCAAACTAGATAGCCAACCATTTTATTGGAGTGACATGATACCTGCTGGCATCACCTATGCCAGCACCCCCTACACTGTGGGTTTTATCACAACCAATGTATTTGATACTGTGCAGGTGTATGATTTTAATACTCAAAATTATCTTGGTCTTTTGGTGTATCTCAATGATCAACAGTTGACCCGGGACGTGGACTACACCGTGGCCACCGACGGCCCACGTATCACTGTGTTGGCACCACTGGCAGTGGGAGACGTGCTACTGGTCAATGAATACAACGCTACCTATGGAAATTTTGTACCAAATACACCCACTAAAGTAGGATTGTATCCTTCTTGGAAACCAGCGTTGATAACTCAGGTTACCAGCAACGGCAACGCACAATTTGTGCTGGGTCACGACGGCAGTACCACTCCTGTGTTTGGCGACATTCGTGATGATGTGTTACTGGAATTTGAAACACGTATCTACAACAATCTCAAACTGGATGACAACCCAGTACCACTTACCATAGACGATGTGTTGCCTGGGCAGTTCCGCGACACAGGATACACATTTGAAGAAATCAACACCATCTTCAGCAGTGACTTCTTGGCCTATTGTGGCTGGAACAAACTGGACTACAATCAACAAAATTATTTGGCCAACAATGAATTTACTTACAACTACAGTAGCAGTAACAATCGTCTTAACAATCAACCGCTGTTGGGTGCCTGGCGCGGAATCTATCGATATTTTTACGACACAGAACAACCCAGTTTGACACCATGGCAAATGTTAGGATTGACCAAAGAACCTGATTGGTGGCAAGACACATACGGCCCAGCTCCTTATACTTCTGACAACTTGGTGTTATGGGACGATCTAGAAGCTGGTCTTGTGGCGGATCCTGTTGCATCATACACAGTACCAAAGTATGCACGACCAGGCCTGACTTCGGTGATCCCCACGGACAGTGAAGGTACTTTGTTGAGCCCGCTGGAATGTGTGGTAGGGGTTACCCCCTTGAATACCAGTTTCAACAATAAATTTTCTAAGAGTTGGGCACTGGGAGATGGCGGACCAGTAGAAGCATCTTGGTACAACAGTTCGTCATATCCATTCTCTGTGATGCATGTGCTGGCAGTCACACGCCCTGCAAAGTTTTTTGCGTTGTTTGCTGATCGTGACAGATATCGATACAACTTGGACTATGATCAATATCTACTGGATGATCGTTATCGGTTGGATGCCAACGGCGTTGAAGTCTACGGTAACGGTGTCAGCAAAGCCAGCTATATCAACTGGATTGTGGATTACAATCGTCAAACCGGCATTGATTCAACTGACTTGTTGACTGCAGATCTACAGAACTTGGACGTGCGATTGTGCTATCGTATGGCAGCATTCTCTGACAAACAATATATCAAATTGTTTACAGAAAAATCCAGCCCTAATTCAACCAACACTGCCTTGATGATTCCTGATCAAAGCTATGACATTTTGTTGTACAAGAACCAACCGTTTGATCAGGTAAGATACAGTAGTGTGGCTGTGCAAAAAGTTGACAACGGCTATGCTGTTTTTGGATTTGGTAATCAACAACCCTACTTTAACATATTGCAAAGTCAAGCAGTGGGACGACTTGCAACCTATAGTTCAGGTGGCATAACCGTGCGTATTCCCACTTTCTATACCAACACTGTGGTACAAGTTCCATATGGATTTGTATTCAACAACGAAACGGCTGTGTGCGATTTCTTGGCCAGTTACGGTGAACTGTTAAGCACACAAGGCCTGACATTTACTAACATTGCCAATGGGTATGTGTTGGATTGGCCACGCATGATTAATGAATTTTTGTATTGGAGTCAACAAGGTTGGGGCACAGATGCAATTATAAATCTAAACCCACTGGCTGCTCGACTAGAAATTTCTAGACCTCTAGCAGTGGTTGACAGCATCAACACTGAAACCACAGAGAATCTATTGTTGAATCAAAATTCACAAGAGATACCACCACGAGCACTCAATATAGTACGATTAGGTAACGATTTCTCCATTGAACCGTTAAACCTGGATGCTATCAGTTATGTTGACATGAGATTTACCAACTACGAACACATGATTGTGTTGAACAATCAAAGTGTGTTTGGAGACTTAATCTATGACCCCACAACAGGCGCACGACAAAGTAGATTGAGCATGGTGGCCATGACCACTGCTGACTGGAACGGGTCAGTCGACGCACCTGGATTTATCTTGAATCAAAATAACGTTCAAGAGTGGACTGGTTTAAAAACCTACAGCAAGGGCGAAATTGTCAAGTACAAAAATGTATATTGGTCAGCACTGACTATTGTACAGCCTACTGACAAGTTTGATTTCAATGTGTGGACACAAAGTGATTACACTCAGATTGAACTAGGTCTGTTGCCCAACTTGGCCAACAAAGCCGACCAACTGGCCAATAGTTATAATATCAATGCGGCAAACATTGAATCAGACAATGACCTATTAGCATACGGCCTGATAGGATTCAAACCTAGACAATACATGGCGGCATTGAATCTTGATGATGTTAGTCAAGTAAACGTGTACAGACAATTCTTGGATACCAAGGGAACATTACTGGCCACAGAGCTGTTCAAACAGGCCAATCTTGGCAAAGAATCTGCTGACTATGACGTGTATGAAAACTGGGCAGTACAACGTGCAGTATATGGTGCAAATGCCAATCGCAGTTATTTTGAACTGCGACTTGATCGTGCCTTACTCAGTAGTAATCCCGGCCTGATTCAAGTCATACAGCCGCAACAGGTCAGTGAAGCGGATCAAACCATCTTCCTAAGCAATGTATGGCGACAAAGTTTCGCGTTGACATCAACTGACATTTTGCCAGTGACCACAGAACTACCAACTGATCTAGGATTACCTACTGCTGGTTATGTGAGTTTAGATGATGCTGACATCACAGTGTTTGACATTGAAAATTCTGCTAGTCTTGCCGCCAATATTGATGCCATTCAAGTGGGCACTAGCGTGTGGGTGGCCAAAGTTAACTCTTATGACTGGAACATATATCGTGCTCAAGCAGTACCGGGCACAATTCAACACGTTTGTGACAATTTAGACAACACTAGCCGAGCGATCTTTTCAACCAATCATGGCCTGTCAGTAGGCGACAAATTGATTATCAAATTCTTTGACCCCGAAATCAACGGTGTGTATCAGGTGTTGTCTGTGCCAAATTTAACCACAGTAAATATTGCGTTTAATTTCACTGGCGATCGTGTGGTAGCAAATGGATCAGGACTGGGATTTACCTTACAAACCATGCGTGTGGCCCAGGCCAGCGACGTGATCAATTTGCCATATGCCAACAATATTCTACCAGGTGCTAAAGTTTGGGTAGATAACAACGGTGCAGGTCTGTGGGAAGTTTTACAAAAGAACAGTGTATTTTCTGACATTATCTCATTGAATCCTGTGTTACTAGATGCAGGAGAACAGTATGGTGCCAGTGTGGCACAGGCCCGTAATAGACTAGCAGCCTTGGTAGGTAGTCCACGATATGGATTTGGTTCTGGTGTAGAGTACGGTGCAATTTATGTGTACGTCAAGAGCTACGGAGACCAGTACATACCAGTCAGTCCCATTGGTACGAATGATTCAATATTGACCGTGACAACCACTGGTGTAAGAGGCCTGGGCAATTCTGCTGATTTTGGCAATCAAACCTGGGCCGTGGCCGGAGCCAGTGCTAGTCAAGGCACCGGCAGTCTAGCCAATGTGGGGTATGCATTTGTAATTTTCCGTGATCCTCTTCTTGGAGAACCGGGCAGTATCCCTTACACCACATGGCAACTGTTAACCCCGCCTACTGCCCCAGATCGTGCTGTAGCAGGCGAAATGGGATATTCAGTGGCAGTCAGCCAAGACGAGCGTTGGATGTATGTGGGCGCACCGGGTGCAAATCAAGTGCATGCCTATGGCCAAGTTGACTGGCAACAGCAAGAATTGAAAGTATTTGCTGATGGTGTGACCAAGTCTTGGGACATTAATAATTCAGTTCAAATTGACAACATATATCAGTTAAAGGTCAGTCTGAATAGACAAGTACAGACAGTGGGAGTGGATTACACCATTACTGGTCTCAACACAGTGGCCTTTATCAACACTCCGGGACTGTTTAATGCCACTGCCATTGTGCCTGGAACAGAATACACTATTCTAAGTGTTGGTACAACAAACTTTGTTGCAATTGGTGCGGCCAGTAATACAGCGGGAGTGACCTTTACTGCCACTGGCACAGGCACAGGCACTGGTACTGTGCTAGAAGAAACCTTGATTGAGTTTGCAAGATACAACAGTTATCAAATTCCATACACCGCTGTGACACAGAACTTGGCAGATGGTCTAGATGCCAATGGTCGTAGACTGGGTCTAGCCACAGTAGAACTTGACAACATCTATTCGTTCAGTATCAAACTCAACAGCAATCTGTTGCGACCCAATATTGATTATACCCTTGCTGGAACCACAGTAACATTTTTGATATCATTTATCAGTGCAGATATCTTGGTGGTATCCGCCAAGGGATATTTTACCTACGTGTATACCATTGATTCCAGTGATGTTACAGGTGGTCTCACTGCTGGAGATAGATTTGGGCACAGCGTATGTTGTACCACAGACGGACGTCAGGTGCTGATTGGCACACCATACAAAGCCATGGCAAATGCCATCAACACAGTGAGCAATACAGGAGTAGCGGCAGGCGCAACAACTTACAGTAATCTCAGTCAGTACAGCACCTCAGGATCGGGGTTCGGCGCCAAATTTGATGTGAGTCGTAGTGGATCATCATATGTGGTCACCGTGGTGCGTGGCGGACAAGACTATGCAGTCAATGATACAGTGACCATCCTAGGTACATCGTTGGGTGGTACCAGTGTAAATAATCTGACCATAACGGTAAACTCAGTTGAAACCATCACTGAAACTGGATCAACTTATGTGTTTGATCGCAATGTGCAAAGATTTATCTATGGTACAGACGGCAGTACAGTTGATTTCACAGTACTTGGTTCGGTAACTGGACCAGTTAGTGTATTGGTGAACGGTCAGTTTTTGATCAATCAACAAAACAGCGTGAATGCTGGACCAGGGCTGTTCAACACATTCACAGTGAACGGTAATATTGTTACCATAGATGCCAACTTGGCCATAGGTGACATAATTGAAATAGAGACCAATCAGTTCCAACAAGTTCAAGAAGTCGAACAAAACATTATTGCTGAGTTCTCAAACTTTGGTCAAGCCACAGACATTTGTAGCAACAACTGTAGTCTGTATGTGGGAGAACCACAAAGTAGTCAACAAGTTTTCAAAGGCGGCGTGGTCGAGCGTTTTGTAAACCAAAGTCGCGTGTATGGAACAATTACTGCCACAGTGGCCAATCCAGTACTCGACAACGGTGATACAATTCGTATTAACAATATAGATGTTGCGGTTCCAAATGCCCCAAATCAAAATGTCGCAGGCCTAGCGGCAGCAATTAATGCAGCGGTACCAAACGTGTTGGCCTCAGTTAATGCCGCTGGATACTTGACACTGAGCGTGAAGAATTCAGGTGCTGCTCCAGAGTATGACAAACTACAGGTGGCCCCTGGCAGTATTGGTACCACATTTGATGACTTGGGGTTTGAAACATTTGCTTGGACTCAAACTATTGAGAGTCCGTATGCTACAGAGATGGCAGGATTTGGTGGTAGCGTCAGTATTGATGACTCCGCGGTCAATCTAGTGGTAGGTGCGCCTCGGGGTACCTTGTATCTTGAAACAGAATTTGACGACGGAACCACCTTCTTTGATGCTGGCAGTACTGTGTTCTTTTCGATTATTGTGCAAAGTGGAGCAGTATACACATACGATTACTTGCCTAGTTCAACGCTGTTGATAACCAATCCTGGCAAGTTTGTGTTTGGACAACAGGTCAATAATGCAGATGTTGCACCATACGATGGATTTGGCACAGTAGTAAACTATACTTCTGGTGTGCTCATGGCAGGTGCACCTAAGAACGACTACAGCGACAGCACTGCCGACTATGGCGCAGTGTTTGTGTTTGAAAACGCCACTCGCACACCTTCATGGACTGTGTTGAGAGAACAACAACCGGTGGTAGATATTCGCTTGTTGAACAGTGTGTTCTTGTACGATCGAATCACTAGCGCCAAGTCAGAATTTTTGGACTTTATCAATCCGTTGCAAGGTAGAATACTAGGGGCGGCCAGACAAAATCTTGACTATATTGGTGCAGTAGATCCTGCGGCCTACAATATTGGTCCTGCAAATATAACAGGAACCACCTGGGGTACACAGCATGTGGGTGAGTTGTGGTGGAATATTAGTTCTGTAAGATTTATTGATCCCAATCAAGATTCAATAGTGTATGCGAGTCGACGCTGGGCGCAGTTGTTCCCGGGCAGTGAGATTGATGTGTACCAGTGGATAGTTAGTGATCAACCTCCAGGCAACTACACAGGCGAAGGTACTCCGTTGAACACGGTGTCTTACACTGTCAACAGTAAACTCACTATAGACGGAACATTTGCCACTGAATATTATTTCTGGGTGCGAGGCATCACAGTCACTGCCACACAGCTGGGCAAAACATTACCAGCCAGCACAGTGGCTTCTTATATTCAAGATCCACGTGCTAGCGGTATTGCCTATATGGCTCCTATCAATGCCAGTACCATTGCATTGTACAACAGTGCTGATTATATTGAAGCCAGTGATACTATTATCAGTATTGAGTTTGATCGTGAATTGACCACAGACAATGTTCACGTGGAATATGAACTGATTCCACAAGATCGTGCAGACGGTTTCTTGAGTACTAACTTATATCGCAAATTCCAAGACAGCTTCTGCGGTGTTGACACTTTTGGTAATCTAGTGCCAGATCCCAATCTAAGTCCAGCCGAGCAGTATGGTGTACAGTTCCGTCCACGGCAGAGCATGTTTGTGGACCGTTTGGGCGCACTCAAGAACTATCTCACCAGAGCCAATACTGTATTAGCTCAATACCCTATTGCTGAAACAAGAATTTTCAATCTGTTAAATTCCAGTGAACCGGAGCCTAGTCAAACCGCTTTGGTAAATGGCATCACAGTAACAAATTGGAATCTGCGTGTGGCAACCCAAGAAATATTAGGGTTCCAGACACCATATTGGAGCAATCCTACTGGTTCTATACCCATTGGCTACAAATATCTAGTGGCAACTGACAGCGCCAACCGAGGCTTATGGACAATCTACACTGTGCAAAACAGTGATGTCACAGCAGGACAACGTGTGTTGGTGCTGACCAGTGTGCAAGGATACAATACCCCAGACTACTGGAGTTACATTGTGTGGAACCGCCCGGGGTACAACACCAGTACCAAGGTAATCACAGAGGTTATAAACTATGCAGCATTGAGCGGGCTCACTGTTGACATTGGCAGCTCGGTCAAAGTAACAGCCAATGCTCAGGGCAAGTATGAAATTTATCTGCGCACCGACACTGGATACGAACGTGTGGTACTACAAGATGGTACTATAGAATTCTCAGCAGAATTGTATGACTATGCTCTGGGTCGATTTGGATTTGACCTAGAAGTATTTGATGCACAGTACTACGACCAAGAGCCTGTGACAGAAACTCGCAAGATTATTCAAGCCATTAATGAAGAGTTGTTTGTGGACGACTTGGCAATTGAACGCAACAAGGCCCTGGTGCTGATGTTTAATTATGTGTTGAGCGAATTCTCAGCACCTGAGTGGCTAGTCAAAACGTCCTTGATTGATGTAGACCATAGAATCCGAGAATTGTTGCCGTTCCAGAACTATCGCCAGGACAACCAAGAATTCGTGGCAGATTACATTCAAGAAGTCAAGCCATATCATGTGAGTGTTAGAGAATTTAATCTAAAGTATACTGGTAGTGACCAATCCTTTGGAGACAACACAGACTTTGATGTACCAGCCTATTTCAATACCGATCTGCAGATAGCAAAATACACCAGCCCAATCTTGTTGCCTTATGAACATGGCACAGCATTTAACGCCAGTATCAATATTCAAAGCGATCTACCTGCGTCAAGCACAGTGTGGGAAGAATGGCCGTATTCACAGTGGTATACAAATTATCTGCTGAGTCTTGACAGTGTGGAAATAATTGATGGTGGATCAGGATACAATGAACCGCCACAGGTGACATTTGTGGGAGATGCTGTTATAGTTGCTCAGGGAACCGCAGTGATCAACAGCCTAGGTCAAGTGGTGGCAGTCACAGTGACCGATCCAGGACAAGGATATCGCAGCACTCCCACAGTTGAGTTCAGTGGAGGTAACGGTACAGGTGTTAGGGCCTATGTGCATCTGATTGGTGCTGGCATGGGTCAAACGTTCAACACCGAACAAACTGGCGCTGCAGATAGTTATAATCTAGTAAGAACTTTCCGTACTGTGATCAAGTATGACCGCTTCCAGTATTTTAGTGATGTACAAACCTGGAGTTCCAATGGAACATATCAAGATGGCCAGTTAGTGCGTTATGATGATCGCGTGTGGCAGGCCGCCAGTGCTGATTCTACTGCTGTGGTTGGTCCAACTTTTAATCTAGAAGACTGGACAGAAGTAAATGCAGGCACATTCAACAATGGTGTGGGCCTGACAGGTGTAGACCGTACCATGGGACTGTATGTGCCAGGAGTAAATGAGCCTGGACTTGAGTTGCCCTTGTTGATTGATGGGGTTGATTATCCAGGTGTGCAAGTGTACGGAGATTATTTCCTAGGCGATCCCTTGGCAGTGGATGCAGAATATACCAGCGAATTTACAGACGCTACACTGGGCACATTGCCCACAGACATCGACGTTGACGGTGGTGAGTTTATTGGTTTATACGAAGGCCATGCTCCTGAAGAATTGGTCAACGGCGCAGAATTTGACACTTTAGACATGCGTGTGTACACCCGACCAGGAGCTGACTGGAGCCGTGACGGACATGGCTTCCAACTGGGAACCATAAGATACGAATACGAACCTGCGGTAACTTCAACCCTGAGTTGGGCAGGTGTTGTTGAACATCCAGTACAGGTGTTGGTCAGTAATATTACCACAGGAATAGATCTTGTGCCAGGTACTGATTTTACTATTGACTGGGACGACTACACAATCACATTATTGACAGTCACAGCCGGTGACATTGTGAATATTTCTGTATACGAGCTAGGTGGTGGCAGTCAATTGTATCGTGCCAATTACCTTGGCGGAGACATTGGCTCCACCGTGATAATTCCAGTGAACACCGCAGAAATCAGCGATGTCTATGTGTTTGTGAATGGTGCGTCAGTGGGCGGCATCACTTGGATGCCTTATATTGATAGTACTGCATGGGATATATTGGATAGTTATTCAAGACTAGACATTGTAAACAACAGTGGTACCTATTATCGCGCACAGCAAGAC